>CAACVD010001026.1_pt1 | contig 13410 bp, 19 predicted proteins | sample 2381771 | NCBI WGS metagenome assembly CAACVD01 (sample SAMEA5211965, study PRJEB30684) | marine metagenome | biome: Marine; feature: Epipelagic; material: Water | collected 2015-10-15 | depth 15 m | reverse complement strand
CAAGGGAAAAGCGATTGACGCAAATCAACAGAACAAATGCAGAAAGGAGAATGCGGAACCAATGCAGAATCGATGCGAAACCAATGCATTTCTGCACCCTGCCACAAATATGCTATACTCGTGTAAAGCAAGTTGTAAAGCAACGCACGCAACCTTGCCAAACCTTGCCAAACCTTGCCATAAATCCGCACGAATCCGCTTAAATACTAGCATTTCTTGTGTCGATCCTGGCGTACAATTGCGTAAATCGTTGCTATTCAACGCTAAAGCATAGCATGTGACTTAGAATCACGCGCTAAATCGAGACGCGAGCCACGCCTAGGGGGGGAGGGGGGTCGCGTCTCGCCCGCGCTAATTCTGTATTATCATCACCACCCCGCATAATTTTTTCGCCATACGGTTTCCCCGCAACTCGCGCCCCCCTGCCATACGCTTCCCCCGCACCTTGCGAATACCTGAGTATCCGTATGTAGTTTTTAGGGCGTTTTAAAGAGATCCCACGCCTCGCGGTACTTTTCGTGCTTTGCCTTGGAGGAGGGGTTATGAGCGTAGAGGGATATGCGCAGGGCTTGGTTTATTTCTAGGCATGGTATTATGTACCAAGTGGGTATAGCTTCGACATATGCGGCAAGTATATCGACCTTAGTGCAATCGATGGTCATTTTCTTGGAAGTACCTGAAGCGGTGGTGACCATATATCTGCCCTGTCCTTTATTTGCTTTATCAAATACTTTATCCTTAGTGCCTTTTATTTGTACTTTAAAGATTTTGCCCGCTTGGTTCATGACAAGGCAATCCTGTGGGAGGTAATCGCCCAGGGGGGTAAATACTTCGAGATTACGGGCTAGTGCTTCGGTGAAGAAAGTTTGTTCGTAGAGGGAGCCTCTACGCTTCATCGGATATTTCGATGACCTTATCCTCGGAGGCTTCCTTGGGGAGGGAATCTGTGGCCTTCTTGGCACCCTTGAGGATTGATCGTACCTTATCCGGGGTCATATCGGAGGCACCTAGTTTGACATTGGCAGAAGCGGTGATGTTTGTGGGTCTGCCGTTTATGGTCATGAGTTTGTCGAAGAGGACTGAGAGGGTATAGGCGAGGTTTTGCGGAGGGATCTGATCGAGTTTTTCGTGGATCAGGTTGAGGTTATCTCCGACTATGGCGGATAGTTTGTTGGATACGGCGTTTAGATATTCCTGCTCGGACATCTCTAGGCGGTAGCGCAGGAAGTGGCGTGTATAGTCCTGTATATCCTTTTGTTTTTTCGTGGGGTCGTTTGCCTTAGCCTGGAGCTTGCGGGTTTCGGAGGCTGCATTTGCTTTCTTCATGGCTATTTTTGCGGCTGAATCGATGATATCGTTTTTTAGGTCCTTACGGAGCGCTTTCACGGTGGCTTTATTACCCATGATTTATTTTTTTGCACAAAAGGGTTGACAGGTCAATGCATAAACTACAGAAGGTGACACATGGATACGGAACGGGCGGGGAAGATTTTGGAGAGGCATGGTCTTACGAAGAAGGCGTTTGCTGATATGATGGGGGTTAAGCCTAGTACCGCGAGGATGGCGTTCAGTCTGAAGAGGTTTAGCAAGAAGATGGTTGCCAAGTTGGAGGAGTTGGAGGGCGAGTTGGTGGTTGAGCAGGAGTTGGCGGAAGTCGATGAGATGATAGACAAGGCCCAGGAGAAGAGGGTAAGTATTATTGAGGGGATGGTAAGGCAGAGTACGGGGAATGCTATTGTGCAGGAGGCTAGGGTATATGGAGTGCCTAAGAATAGGTTTCTGAGGTTAATTGAGTTTGGGGATGGTTCGCATGGTAAGTTTAAGTGCAAGCCCGGTAAGTATTTGAAGTTGGGAGAGAGTGTGCAGGTGAGGCATTTGGATAGGGATATGTGGGAGATTGCTTAATGGGTAATTTGCCAATCATTATCTGCATTTTTAATAAACAACTTAATTTGTCGTGCAGATGGAAATGACTTTAAGAGCAGTCCTTCCTGTGGGCTTAACGGCGCTAGGAAAACAAGGATACCTCCGCGACACTCGGCGGGGAAGGATTGCTCTGCATTTAGTATGAGAATTACAATAGAGACAGACGATAAGCAGACCGTCACGATTGAGCGCAAGGGGTACATACAGGTGCATGATTACATCGAGGTATTCAAGGGTGCGTTGGTGGCAGTAGGGTTCCCTCCAAGGTTATTGGATGAGCATTTAAATGAGGGTGAATGGTATGAGGAAAGTGATACTACTGATAGCATTACTCATTAGCGGTTGTGCAAAAGACCCGCACCCCGAACATATTCCTGGTGTGAGTTGCCCGAAGCCCGGTCATGGGAAATGTCCTTTTGGATGCGATGGATGACATGGATTATCTATATGGCACACTTCTTAGCACGGAAGAGATCAACCGTGGATGGCAAAGGTTTTGGTCGAATTGCGAGTTACGCTACCGCGAGGGTGAGCGAGATCCCGATTGTCCGCCCAATACCTGGAGGACGGATATTCAGCGCAAGATGCCCAAGGCTAAAACGGAATTGAATTTTAAAAATGAACGCAAAAAGAAAATTAATACATGAATTAAAGAATACTTTCCATAGATGGGAAGAGGAGAGTGATTTGTTCGATGATAGTATTATAGATGCGTGCAAGAAGGCATTACGGGAATACTAATGAGCAGGTGATCTCTTTTGATAGTGATATCGAGTTGGTGGATGACGAGGAAGAAGATGAGGAATGAATGTGTATAAACCAACGGGGGAGAAGATGGAGAGTTGGCCTCAATGGGTGGGTCGTTTATCCGAGGATAATCTCGAATTGAAGAAGAAGGTGGAGCAGTTGGAGAGGGAGAATGCGGAACTTAAGAAGAGATGCTGTGATTTATTTAGCGAGGTAATCGAGGCAAAGGCGAGTCATGCAAAGTGAAAGTACCACCGGGATGGAATCCGATTTTTTGGAAAAAGTATGGGCGAGCAATACCACTATCCGTTCAAAACTTACCACGACCCGACTTGAAAAGCCTGGGTCCCCCACCATCGAAATTCGACCAAGAGACATTGGAACGGATACGGAAGGCTTCTGTGTCGGAGAAGCGCAAATCCCGGTCCAAACGCTCAAAGAGGCGATAGTGGTGGGTATGGAGATACAGGCGAGGGCATGAGACCCAAGTACGAGACACAGGCTGACCTCGATAATGAGAAGGAGGTATGTGGATTTTTGAGCAAGGTATGGGATTGTGTGTTCCATAAGCTTAATCCGATTAAGTACAAGGTGGATTTCCTGATTGAGAAGGGAGACCACTACGGATGGGCGGAGTTAAAGTGTTTAAATATTAATTATGGGCAGTTCCCGTTTATGATTTCTTACAAGAAGATCGAGGCGGCCAAGCAGTTATACGAGACAAGCGGTAAGAAGTTCACTCTGATTTTCAGATGCAAGGATGCATTATGTTTTCATACATGGGATTTCAGTAGGGATTATAAGTTTGAACTAGGAGGCAGGACGCGAGCAACCCGCGACCCCCAGGATATAGAACCTATCTTCCGCATAGACCCAAAGGATTGCACGATAGTGGAGGGGTATGCATGAAAGATTTAGACTTAATGGAGGAAGCCCTTGAGGAATTTCTTATTGAAGCAAAAGATAAATTCATAGCGGGAGTAAAAGAGCATAATCCTGATGGCACCAAAGGACTATCCCGCATGGAGGTACGGGATAAGATAAAGGCTATAAAGGAGGAGATATTTGATCTTTGGTTTTATGTTTACGCTATAGAGAAGGACATAGATGCCTAAGATAACCTACGCCGATGAGGTAGATGCTCACTTTGGTATTCCGTGGATACCTGACCTGAAGTATGAGAAAGGCGAGCTTGCCTGTGCATTATCAAGTGAGGAGATCGATGCCTTACCGCAAGAGCGCGCAGAGACTTTGTCCCGTTTGATATTGGACCAACCGGAGTCGGAGAAGGAAGATCCAATCCAATGGGGTTGGACTCTTCCGGGGTGGAGACGGGTGATGGATAATTGGAAGGATAATAAGATCCATGTGGTTCTTGGTGGTAACCGGAGTTCCAAGACAACTTTCGCGTCCCGTCTGCTTGTGCATATGGCACAGACTATCCCGGAAGCAGAGATTCGTTCTTTGCATGTATCGGAGGAGCGAAGTATTTCGGATGCCCAAAGGTACATATGGGAAGCACTTCCCATGAGGTACAAACGGGCAAAGAAGAAGAGCGAGAATCATTCCTTGCAGTACACACAGAAGAATGGATTTAACTCCGCCAAGGCGATCCTACCACCAACCACACCAGGTGCGGAACGGGGGAGTACAATATCTTTTAATAACTACAGGCAGTACCAGGCAGACCCGCAGATATTCGAGGGATGGTCAGCACATTGCATTCATATGGATGAGGAGGCACCTGAGAGTATCTTTGAAACATTGGTAGGTGGCAGAACGGTGGATTACCACGGACGGGTACTGTTAACCTTCACGACATTGCAGGGGTGGACCCCATTGATTAATAGTCTGTTGAAAGGTGCGGAGACTGTGGAGTCGCGATACAGCGAATTGATGGGTCGCGAGCTACCCGTGGAACAGGTGTCGATGAATTGGCCTGATTGTCGAATTTATTATTTTTGGTCTGAGATGTCCCCTTTTGTTGACTACAACGAACTGATCCGAACCTACTCCAAACAACCGCAGGAAGTGAAGCTTGCCCGACTATATGGCATCCCAAGCAAGGCGATGGAGGGGAGATTCCCTAAGTTCAGCAGAGACACCAATGTCGTCCCCCATGAACGAATCCCCTTCATCGCCGATCCTACGGTACGGACTACCCGATACTTCGTGTGCGATCCCGGTGGGAGTAAACCGTGGGTGGCGATATGGGCGGCAGTCCTGGAGGATGGTACGATCTATGTGTACCGCGAGTTCCCTGATTCCTCGATGGGCCAATGGGCATTGCCACATGTGAATGGGTTGGGCAAGAGCGTGGGTAAACCGGGTCCTGCACAGCGTCCGCTTGGATGGGGATATGCCGCATATAAGGAGCATTTCGAGGCATTGGAGCAAGGCGAGGATATCTTTGAGCGAATTGTTGATCCCCGCATGGGAGCCGCCACGGTGCGCGAAAAAGAGGGGGAGAGTAATATAATTAACACGATGGCGAACCTTGACTTTGTTATGCGACCTGCACCGGGCGTGGAAGTGGAGGCGGGTATTGCGAAGATCAACGATGCCCTGGCATGGGATGATACGGAGCCGATGTCGGAGAAGAATAAGCCAAAACTCTTTGTGTCTGACAGGTGTGATAACTTTATTACCTCCATGCTTGAATATACGGGCAGTTCCCGTCAGGAGCATTTTAAGGACTTTGTTGATACTATCAGATACCTAATGGTCAGCGGACCTGACTATGTGGGTGGTGGAAGCCTTATGTGTACAGGTGGTGGAGGATATTGACTTGCCATGTCAACTACAAAAGGTTACATTATGCTACGCATATGCAGTCTGCCGCCGATCCCGAACTTTTATATGTCAGTAAGGAGCCTGATGTTGACTATCTTGCGGAAACTTATCGCAGGACTCAGTCGGAGTTGGGCGAATGGTTAGACCGTAGACAAAGAGATTACGATGTAAGGAACTGCTTATGGGCAGGTAAGTCGGATGATTTCAAAAAGCACTCCCACCTAAGTTCCACCGGAGATGTATTTCCGTGGGATGGGGCCTCTGATCAGGAGATCCGCATGGTGGATAATCAGATAAATAAGTGCGTGGCGATGTCCACCAATGCGGTAAGATCCGCACATATCGTGGCTACCCCTGTGGAATCAGGTGATATCGAGCGTGCAAATGTGATATCGATGTTCCTGCGATGGTTAATGAACTCCAAGATGGAAGAGTTTTACGATCAATTGGAACTTGGACTTAACCACTTTTTCGAGAAGGGCCTGATGGTCCACTATGTTTATTGGGATTCCAAGGAACTTAAACAGCAACAAACCATCCGCTTGGAGGAGATTGCACAAGCACTTCCGCAGATCGCACAAGCGATCCAGGATGGCAGTATGGATGAGGAGTTATCATCCGCACTAAAAGATCAATTTAAAGTATCCAAAGCCAAAGCAAAAGCGATGCTCCGCGAGCTTCGCAAGGATGGCACAACCACAGTCCCTATTACCCGCCAGGTCGTAAACCGACCACGCATCAAAGCGTTGGCACCGGACGAGGATGTTATTTGGCCCAACTATACAATCGATCCACAGGAGGCACCATACTGTTTCCATGTATTGCACATGACTCCGGAGCAGTTGGAGTCAAAGATGAGTACGGAAGGGTGGGATGCGGATTTTGTGGAAAGGGCAAAAGACCTAGCCAAGCATACACAGGCGGATAATAGTTTGTATAATATCAGGCAGGAAGATGCGGTCATCCGCGATGATGATGAGACTATTAGAATAGTGTACTGTTATCAAAGACTGCTCGATGAAGATGGAGTTCCCGGTATCTACTGCACAATCTTTCATCCCGATATTCCTGAGTTGTATGCCAAGCATGAACTTATGGATTATGCTCATGGTAAGTATCCGTTCGTGGTTACTAAATATGAGAATGTAAGCAAAAGACTTTATTCCTCCCGCTCAATCCCTGAAGTCGGAGAACCTCTTCAACAGGTAGCGAAGATTGAGAGTGATGCATTAGTTGATCGTCAATCATTAGCCACTTTACCGCCTTTGGAACATCCGCTCGGAAGACCTCCAAGTAAGTATGGTCCTGGAGTTCGTATCCCTTATCGTACACCTGGCGAGATCCGTTGGGCAAATACACCTCCATTTGATGGCGGTAATGTGGAAGTCCGCAGATATATACAGGAATTATTTGACCGCTATATGGGAAATAATGCCCCAGGGGTTGATCCTGTGGAAGCACAGAACAAACAGCAGGCCACGATCAATAAGGTATTTAATCACCTGAAGTATGTGATCGACCAAGTATGGACTCTTTATCAGCAGTACGGACCCGATGCAGAGTTTTTCCGCGTCACCGGAATGCAGGACATACAGAAGTTTAATAAGGGAAGACCCGGAGAAAGATTCGACTTTTACTTGCAGTTTGATGTGGCGACACAAGATCCCGCACAAATGCTTGAGCGCGTAAAAGCGATTGCGGAGCTTGCCCCCGCACTCGACAGATCAGGCACATTGGATACCGAGAAGATGTTACAGATCGCAGTAGGGCAGATCATGCCTGGTGCATCCGAGAAGATCATGATCCCGAAGGAGACAGCATCGCAGAAAGCGGTGGATGAGGAGAGGCAAACAATTGCTGAGTTAGTGGCAGGAGTACCTCCCAATGTTCGTCCGCAGGATTCGCATGAGATGAAGATGCAAGTATTTCAACAATGGTTATCACAGCCTGATATTCAACAGAAGGCACAGCAAGATCCGGCTTTGCAGGAGCGTATTCAGACATACATGCAACAGCGTCAGATGCAGATTCAGCAGAAACAAAATGCTGAAATTGGAAGACTCGGTGCGGCTCCCACGCAGTTCGGACAAACCGCTCAGACAGAAGCGGCATAGAAAGGGACATATATTATGCCAATGGTAGGTAAGAAAAAATTCGGTTACGGCACAAAGGGTAAAGCGGCGGCTAAAGCTTATGCGAAGAAGACCGGAAAGAAGATGGCCAAGCGTAAGAAAAAGTGAGCATCACTTATCGCAATGAGCGATTTTCAGGATATAACAAGCCTAAGCGAACTCCTGGAAAGTCTAAAAAGTTTGCCGTACTTGCCAAGGAGGGTGACAAGGTACGCCTTGTTAGATTCGGAGATCCTAATATGCGAATACGAAAATCCGAACCCGCACGGCGTAAATCCTTCCGAGCAAGACATAAGTGCGATGAAAAGAAGTCTAAATTAAGCGCCGGATATTGGTCATGTAAGAAATGGTGAGATGCCAAAGGACGCATGTTATAAAAAGGTAAAGGCACGGGTAAAAGTATTTCCATCTGCCCGTGCGTCCCAACAGATTGCCAAGTGCCGGAAGTCTAAAGGCCAGGTAAAGAAGTCCGCCAAAGGCGCATCCCTTAAAAGATGGAAGGACGAGAAGTGGAAGGATACCCGTAGCGGTAAACCATGCGGACAGGGAGGCAAGAATGAATATTGTCGCCCTACCAAAAGAGTTTCCAAGAAAACCCCAAAAACAAAAAGCGAAATGTCCAAGAGTCAGCTTGCCCGCAAGAAAGCGGAAAAGCGTAAAGTGGGTATGGGCAGGCGCGTAAAACCCGTCAGAAGAAAAGCATGAGATGTCTCATTTGCAGAAGGAAATCTATTGGATTGTACTGCTTGCGATGTTCTTCATCGAACGAGATGTGATCCTGGACACCATGTTTGCGATCCTGAACCTAGTCTACGAGAATTATAAATGAAAACAAATCACGAAATAGACCATGAAGATGCGATTAGAGCGCTGTCCACTCTCCGGAACGACCCCAACTTCAAGCGATATATTGAAATGCGTGAAAGTATGCGTGAAGAGACTATCCGGGCGTTGCAGACTCCGGAGAACATTGCAGACACAAACAGACACTTTTACATCACAGGGAAGCTCGAAGCGATAGACGAGGAATTGGACACTTTCCACAAGCTTTAGCTCGTTCCCAATCGTGACTTGCCCTCTGCGCTAGGGGTGGCGCAGGGGGTTTTTTATTGCCATTGTCAAGACAATAGACTACATTTTGCTACACTAGGCTACAGCCTTGATTATTATGGAAACATTAACCGAAGAGGTTGTCTCGGAGTCCTCTCAAAATTCCGTGGAAACAGAAACGAAAGCAGACGGGAATGTCTCAATGGCAGAATTTGCGGATCAATTACTGAAGCGCAAACAAGCTAACGAAACAGAACCGGAAGCTACCACCGAAGAGACGGACGAACCCGCTGAAGAATCTGCGGAGCCTACGGAAGTCGCTGAGGAAACTACCGCCGAAGAAACGGATGACAATACGCTGTCCCCACAACCTTCGGAAAATGTTCTTTCAAAGTACGGAATCGACCTGGACAACCTGTCCGAAGAGGAAAGTCGCGAACTCGCAAAATCGCTGAACGCATCTGCGGTTAAACGGTTTGGCAGACTTACCGCTCAGAAGAAAGCACTACTAGCGGAAAACGCTGAACTGCAAGCGCAAGCCGAGCAGGCACAGCAAACGCAAGATACTGAAACTCCTGGGTTCCTCAAGGACAACGCTCTACACAATGTGGCTGATGAGCAGGCACTCATGAAAGAAGTCGAAAACCTCAACACTCTAATCGAGTGGGCAGAGGATGGGATGGAAAACGAGACCCAATATGACGATGACGGAAATGAGTATGTTCTAAAGGATGGTGACAAAACCTACACCAAGGCCGATCTGCGGAGAATAAAATCCAACGCGAATAAAATTATACGCAAGGATGCTCCCGCAAGACAGGCATGGATCAAGGAGCGTCAGGCATCTGATCAGCAGGCATTGCAAACATTCGAGTTTCTAGGAGACGCGGATAGCGATGACTACAAGTTGTTCATGCAAGTAAAGTCCAACAAACTTTATAAGCCCTTGGTTGACCACTTACCAAACTCAAACTTCGCCCTGGCACTCATGGTGGAAGGATTGAATGCGGTAAAGGCACGCCAGGAACAGAAGTCGAAACCCGCCCCCAAGCCAAAAGCACCCGTGGCATCCACGGAAGCAGGAGCGGCTAGGGCAAAGACTCCACAAGCGGCAAAGCTGAAGGCTGTGGAGGCGGCGTATAAAAAGTACGAAGAATCCGGATCAACGGCGGACTATCAATCTTATCTAAAACTTAAAAGGAATTAATAAAAAATGGCATCTACAAAAACTTATTCAGTAGCCGGAAATCGTGAGGATTTATCGGACATCGTCACCCTGCTCGAACCTGAGTCAACCCCATTGGTATCAATGGCTAAAAAAGGTAACGCAACAGGCACATTCTTTGAATGGCAATGTGATGATTTAAGTACCGCCGCATTTGCCGGAGTACTTGAAGGCGAAGACGCATCATCCTTTGATGATAAAGCCGCTAACCGCGCAAAGCTTGGTAACTATGTACAAAAGCTTCGCAGAACTTACGCAGTTTCCGATCTTCAGGAAATCGTTGATACAGCCGGAGTTGCAAGCGAGTACGCAAATGCCGAAAGCAAAGCTGTTCGCGAACTTAAAAGAGATCTCGAAGCCGCTGTTTGTTCCGGGCAAGACCGTGACGCTGATGATGGAACCGATCCATACAAAACTCGCGGTATGCTTAAGTGGTTAGGAGTTGGTGGTCAGCCTGCTGATGTACCTGCCGGATTCCAAAATGTCGCCAACGACACAACCGGAACTCAGACAGAGACTACCTTCAACGCAGTACTCCAAGAGCTTTACGAAGCCAACGGAATGCCTGGTGGACAACTCACCTTGATTGCGGGTCCTAGCCTTAAACGCGAAATCTCAAACTTCGCTCGTCAGGAAGGCACCACAACTGCCCTTAATTACCAAGTAACACAATCTGCTGAGAGCAAGAAGATCAGCTTGACTGTAAACTTCTACGAGGGAGATTTTGGTAATGTGGCAATCGTGCCATCCGTGTTCGTTAACAGAACATCCGGATCAGCTACTATCGATGCAGACGCAGGACTCCTTATCGATCCTGAGTATGTAGGTATCCACATGCTTAAAGCTGAGTCTACTTCTGAGCTTGAGAATCGTGGCGGAGGTCGCCGTGGTTTTGCGGATTTAGTTGCGGGCCTCGCCTGTTACAGCCCAAAAGCACACGGATATTTTAACTAATCGGGTTTTTAACGGAGGGGGGTTCGCGATGCGGACCTCCCTCTAACCTATACTAAAAATGGCGGAAATATTCTTACCAAGTTGGAAAAGCGGAAACGGATCGCAGTTCATGAAGAACCTCGACCGTTATTTGCGTTACGAGGTGGACCTGGAAAAATCACAGTTAGCTATGCGTGAAGCACAATGCCGTAAGGAGAACCGCGAGATGGGTTCCGCCAAAGCAGATGGACTTGGACAATTAAAAGCATCCATCCCTGCCCGCGATTATTTTCGTTGGCATCAATTTAAGCCAGGATGTTGGGGCGATAAGAGCTTTATCAAAGAGTATCTTCGCGACAATCCATCCTTCAAGGCAGAGAGTTTAACTAAGAAGTCCTTCAGCGGGCCTAGCTTCAAAACGGCATGAGACAAGTAGCGGTCAGTACAATGCTCACCAACCTCAAGCACCTGGTGGGCGTGGACTCGTTACTTACGACTGAAGAGAACTCAGCGATCCGTAGTTTCAATCGCTTTGGACGATTGGCATGGGAACGCACCAAGTGGCCCGATACTATCCGCTTGGAACAGAAGACACCTGATAATCAGGTACGCAATGTATCCGTAGGCACAGGAGGCACAGGCTACTCATCCGCCCCAACCGTTAGCTTTAGCGGAGGAGGAGGAAGCGGAGCCACCGCCACCGCGACAATCGATTCCAATGGATCGGTAAACGGAGTAGCGGTCACCGCAGGAGGGACAGGTTACACATCTGCCCCCACGGTATCCTTTTCAGGAGGAGGGGGAAGTGGAGCCGAAGCAGTATCCACGATTATGAATGTAATCGATTTTGGTACGGAAATTGGTGAAGTCCTCCGCATATCCAATAACGATCCCTATGACACCGGGTTTGCGGATGAGGTGGCATTTCGTGTGGAATATGCAAGTAGTGGCTATGGTAAAGTTGTACTTACAAATCGCAGTAGCACGAAGCCTGTGTTCCTGCAATTCCGCGCACCATACACAGACTACACATCTAGCAGTACAGACTTCCCATATGTCTTCAGCGAGTATGCGGTATACGGAGCCTACGGGGACTTCTTAAATGCGGACTCGCAGACGGATAAAGCGGGAGTCGCCTTTCAGCAGGCAGAATCACTTTTAACTATGGAGCATGACAAGTTGGAGCGCCAACAGGGTCAGCAGAACTTTATACAATTCGTAACTTACGGAACAACCTACCAAACCAATATTTAATCATGGCTAACGAATACAGAGGATTAGGACTTAACGGAGGAAAGTACATAGCAGACACCTCCGCACATACGGGCAATTGGTTCGCCATTGTGGCGACTGAGGATACCGTTATCGACAGCATTACGAGTAATGTGGAAAACCTTGGTAACATTACTGCGTCCCAGGACAATACGACATTATCCGCAAATACCGCAATCTATGGCGGCATAACCGGGATCACTCTAAGTAGTGGTGCGGTCATCGCCTACAATGTGTAATGGCACTTGCACTCGATCTTAATCTTGGCACGCCTCGTTCATTTACAACGAGTGGCGTACCCGCACCTGATGGGGTGCTAAAGACCGAGAATGGTAGATTCATTATTACTGAAAACGGAAATTTCATAGAGTTTGAACTACCACCTTTTCTAACCACCGAGGCCGATGAGGTCTTACGAACCGAATTAAACGAAGCAATCTTAACCGAATAATAAAATGGCTAATCTTAAAATTACTCAACTCTCTGACCTCTCCACCCCGGCGGGTGCCGATATCCTGCCCATCGTGGATGATGTTGCAGGCACCGCAACCACCAAAAAGGTAACCGTCACCAACCTAATGACACTTGCCCCCCAGGGCGACCTAGTCGCAAGTAATAATCTGAGCGATGTATCAAGTGCCGCAACATCTCGCACAAACCTTGGACTCGGAGATGCGGCTACCAAGACAGTAGGCACAGCCGACACAAATGTCATTGGTGTATCAAGCGGTACAGTTGACCTAGGCGGTAACAAGCTTGAAGACTTTGACGCATCCATTAATGAGCAAACAGGAACCACTTACACGCTAGTAGCAGGAGATAACGGGAAGGTGATTAAGTTCACTAACGGATCAGCAATTACACTTACCCTGCCAAGCGGATTAGGTGAAGGATTTAACTGCTCAGTCATACAATACGGAGCGGGGCAGATTACCTTCTTAGGAACTTTTTATAATCAGTCTTCACACACCAAGACGGCAGGGCAGTATGCTGTAACGGGCTTGATCAGTTGCGTGGCAGATTCATTCGTCTTAGCAGGCGATACAGCTTCCTAAGTCCGATGACCTTTATACTTCCAAGTTTCGGAGCCTCGGCTATATCCGCAGTACCTGGAGGCGGTGGTGGAGGTGGGGCGTATAGTAACACCTACAGCGTAGACTTTGACGGCACAGATGATGTGATGACAACGGCTACAGCCTATGCGACAACATGGTCAGCGTCAGCTTGGATAAAGCCAAATCATACAAGCGGTACTTTCGGTACTATTTTCTCAGACTCTAGTACAAGAAGAGGTTATATATATTATGATGGCACAAACTATACTGTATATTT
>CAACVD010001025.1_pt1 | contig 13411 bp, 9 predicted proteins | sample 2381771 | NCBI WGS metagenome assembly CAACVD01 (sample SAMEA5211965, study PRJEB30684) | marine metagenome | biome: Marine; feature: Epipelagic; material: Water | collected 2015-10-15 | depth 15 m | reverse complement strand
TGTCGCTGAAGCTTGGTGGTACGTCAGACCAGTTCAAGGGTTGGCCCCCGTGCCTAAAGACGATGCTCGAGCAGGGCATACCAGAGGGTGGGCGCAACACAACTATGTTCGCGGCGGCTGTGGCCTGCAAGCGTGTGGATCCGGACAACTGGAAGTCACTGCACGAACAGATCAACATGAGCTACTGCAGCCCACCGTTGCCAGCCTCTGAGATCGTGCAAATCCAGCAACAGCTAGAGAAGAAAGAATACTTCTATCCCTGTGATCAGCAGCCACTATCCTCGTTCTGCAACAAGTCACTGTGCCGCCGTCAGAAGTATGGCATTGGTAAAGAGGTTGTCGAGGCTGACATCAGCGGCCTGTCTGTTGTGTTGTCGGAGCCACGGGTGTGGTTCTGCGACATCAATGGTCGCCGCCTCGAACTCAACACCGAAGAGTTACAGATGCCAATGAAGTTTCAACGTGCCTGCATGGAACACCTACAGTACATGCCGCCTACTATGAAAAATGCTGACTGGCAGATCATTGTTAATGGGCTGATGGAGAATGTGAACGAGATAGAAGTGCCAGAGGAACTGACATACAAGGGGCAGTTCTTTGATCATCTTGAAAGTTTTTGTACGGGACGTGTGCAGGCTCAGTCTGCTGAAGAGCTGCTGTTGGGTAAACCGTATACGGACGATGGCCTTACATTCTTCCGCCTAGACTCACTAATGACCTACCTGCAAAACAAAAAGTTTTCAGAGTACAATCGTGGACAAATTCAAGAAAGACTAAAGGAGTTGAACGGAGCGTCAGATGCTCATGGCACAAAAAGATTTAAAACCACCAAGGGTGACTGGAAAACAATCAGAGTATGGTGGGTTCCTGAGTACAGCAGCAATGTCGATATGCCCGAGGTTTATGTTCCGAGTAGCGAGGTGCCATTTTAATGGAAACAACAATCTTTGGACCACCCGGTACAGGCAAGACAACCACACTCATTAAGATCGTGGAGTCAGAACTGAAGAAGGGCACACCGCCCGACCGCATAGCCTTTGTGTCGTTCAGCAAGAAAGCCGCTGAAGAGGCGCGTGAACGTGCCATCGAGAAGCTAGACATAGGTGTTGCGGATCTTGAGTGGTTCCGCACATTGCACTCGTTTGCCTTTCAGTGCCTTGGTCTTAGCCGCAAGGATGTGATGGGTCCTACCGATTACACTAAGCTCGGCGGGTATGTGGGTCTTGACCTATCATCTCGTGGGGCAATTGATGCTAATGATGGTATCGCTATGCCAGCCGCCACTATTGGTGACCAGTACCTAAACATCATAGCCTACGCTCGAGCGATGATGATCACACTTGAACAGTCATACGCTGAGAAGGGCACCGACAAGATGTACTTTCAGCAGGCCGAACTGATTGAGAAGGCGCTGGAGAAATACAAGAAAGAAACAGGCAAGCTTGACTTTACAGATATGATCGAGCGCTTCATCGAGCAGGATATAGCACCAGAGTTCGACCTGTTAATTGTTGATGAGGCTCAAGACCTTGTGCCGCTTCAGTGGGAGATGGTTAAGAAGGTTCTAGTTCCGAGGTCGAAGCGCACATATTATGCAGGCGATGATGATCAGTGCATTTATTCGTGGATGGGTGTTCAGGTAAAAGATTTTCTTAACGCATCAGATGAGAAGATTATCCTAGATAAGTCCTACCGTGTACCACAGCAAATCCAATCCGTGTCCGACGATCTTGTCAAGCGATTACGGCAGCGCCAGCAAAAAATTTGGAAACCCACCGAAAGGGACGGGCATGTCACTTGGCACCGTGATATACTGGACGTGGACCTAACCAACGGCGAATGGTTGATACTTGCTAGGACGAACTATATTGCAAATATGGTTGCGCGTAATCTCTACGACCAAGGATACCTTTACTGGTATCAAGGCCGTGGTTGGTCCATCTCTCCCAATGTATTAACTGGTATCGAGGTGTGGCTCAGACTATGCAAAGGACATTATCTTTCTGCGAAGGAACTGAAGGAATTTTCAAAAAGCTTATCGAGTGGCGCGGCTACCAAAGCTGGCAAGAAAAACCTCGAGGCGTTGGACCCAGAGCTAACTTACACGCTAGAAGATATACTACCGAATCTAAGCCCCCAGATATCCAGCCAGAGCAAGTGGCACGAAGTGATCAAGGTCAGCGAGAGGGAGCGGATCTACATTACTTCTGTGCGGCGGATGGGCGAGTCTATCTTATCGGGCAAGCCGAGGATCCGGATATCGACGATACACAAAGCCAAAGGTGGCGAGGCGGATAACGTCGCCCTACTCTTAGACTCTTCAAAAGCATGCACTGAATCACCCGATCAGGACGGCGAGATCCGCACGTTCTACGTCGGCATGACTCGTGCCAGAAAAGGACTACACCTTATAGAATCACAAAACAGATATGGATTTGAGTTATGAAAAGAGCGGAAGTATTAGACACAGCCAAGGGTTATGTAACACAGGATCGTGCGTCTCAGCACGGCGAGATGGAAGATAATTTCTGCAACATCGAAACCGTCTGGTACTGGTGGGATAGCATCAAGCCTGACGATTTACCTGTGGGTACAGACTGTGCGGTTAAGATGACCCTGCTCAAGATAGCTAGGATAGCCTCGAACCCAAAGCATGCAGACAATTGGGTCGATGCTTGCGGTTACATGGCATGTGGTGGTGAGGTGGCAACGAAAGATGAGTGAGCATCAGTTCAGTTTTATAGAGCATCCCAAACACAGAGATGAGTTTCCTATTATGAAACACAGTGCGGACTTAGAAGATCAGGAAGAGATCAAGAAGCAGGCGTCTATGCCTATGGCAGAAGACTGGCAACCACCATCAACCCTGCCTGACTTGTCTCAGTACAAACGTATTGCGGTTGACCTCGAGACTCGAGACCCCAACCTAATGCGGCTGGGTCCGGGCTGGGTGCGTAAAGATGGATACATTATCGGCATTGCTGTAGCCGCTGGTGAAAGCTCTTGGTACTTCCCTATCAAGCACGAGGGTGGTGGCAACATGCCTCGCACACCTGTGATGAAGTGGCTCGAGAAGCTGATGGCTGATGAGTCCAGCGAGAAGATATTTCACAATGCTCTGTATGACCTCGGCTGGCTACGCGCCGAAGGAATCGAGGTTCGAGGACGGGTGGTCGATACTATGATAGCCGCGCCTCTGTTGAACGAGAACGAGCGGTACTACAACCTGAACGCCGTGGCTGGCAAGTATCTCAACGAGTACAAGAACGAGCGCATGCTCAAGCATGCGGCAAGCTTCTTTAACGTAGATCCAAAGTCAGAGATGTGGAAGCTGCCATCGACCTTTGTCGGGGCATACGCCGAACAGGATGCCGGGGTGACCCTGCGGCTGTGGGATCGTCTGCGTACAGAAATAGAGAAGGATGATGTTGTTGGTATCTTTGACCTCGAGAACAGCCTTCTGCCGTGCCTTCTGGACATGCGGACGAAAGGTGTGCGGGTTGACCTAGACGCCGCTGAACGGGCGCGTAAACTCCTGCAAACCAGAGAGAAGGATCTACTTAAAGAAATAAAGGAAGAGACCGGCGTCACCATCGAGCCGTGGGTGGCTACATCTGTGGCAAAGGCGTTTGACGCCCTTGGGCTTCAGTATCATAGGACAGAGAAGACGGGCGCTCCCGCCTTTACAAAACAGTTTTTGGCGAATCACGAGCACCCAGTGGCGCAGAAGATTGTAAAGCTGCGCGAGTTTAACAAGGCCAACACAACCTTTATTGAAACAATACTTGAGCATTCGCATAACGGGCGTATCCATTGTGAGTTTCATCCTTTGCGTACTGATGAGGGCGGCACGGTAACAGGGCGTTTTTCTTCTAGCAACCCTAATCTACAGCAGATCCCGGCTCGTGACCCTGAGATTAAGAAGATGATCCGTGGTTTATTTATACCAGAAGAAGGCTGCAAGTGGGGAAGTTTTGACTACGCCTCACAAGAACCACGCTGGCTGGCACACTACTGCGCTAGTCTGGGCGAGGCTGCGCGGCACCCAGAGATTGATAATGTCGTAGCTATGTACCACGCTGGCGACGCTGACTTTCACCAGATGGTGGCAGACCTTGCTGGCATCAGCCGTAAGGAAGCCAAGACTGTGAACCTCGGTATCATGTACGGCATGGGTAAGAAGAAGCTTGCCGGAACATTAGATATTAGCGAGGACGAAGCGACAACATTGCTGGCCCAATACAATGATAAGGTCCCATTTGTTCGTGGATTAGCAGATATGGCATCTGCTGCTGCCGAAAAGAACGGTCACATTCGGACCTATCTGGGGCGTAAGTGCCGCTTTGACAGGTGGGAACCGAAGGCGTATGGTTATCATAAGCCGTTGAAGCTGGAAGAAGCAGTCAAGGAATATGGTAGCCGACAAGCTATCCGTCCTGCTTTTACATATAAGGCACTGAACAAACTGATTCAAGGTTCGAGCGCCGACCAAACTAAGAAGGCAATGCTTACCTGCTACAACGAAGGGCTTGTGCCAATGCTTACAGTGCATGATGAGTTGTGCTTCAGCATCGAGGATCAAGGACAGGCGGACAGGATTGTAGAGATCATGTCAACTTGTGTAGAAGGGCTGAAGATACCCTTCGATGTTGATGCGGAGCTAGGTGATAACTGGGGTGAAGTAGAATGAACTGTTGGCATTGTAATACAGAACTTATTTGGGGTGGTGATCACGACTGTGATGATTCAGACGATTGGCTCATTGTAAGCAACCTTCACTGTCCAAACTGCCAGTCGCATGTAGATGTATACTACCCGCGACATAGTAAAGGAGAAGAAGATGTTCGAGGCGATGGTACTGGTCTGCATGATGGGTAATTTAGATAGTTGTTTTGCGGCTGACGATACACGCGGCCCCTACAAAACTATTAATGAGTGTGTCAATAGAACCACTGAGATGGCGGCGCAGCTACTTACGATAAATGAAGATCATGTTGTAATGGGTGTACGCTGCGATCCGGTCAAACCACCTGAAGGTGTGGAAACCTGACAGGTTTCACCCTGACAACAGTCGTCAATCACAGCTTTACAGTAGTTACACTGCCCGTGTCCGTGCACTTGAACCACTTTTAGGGGTGATTGACAGCGCGGACAGCGATTCTCAGGGACTTGAGGGTGTATTGATACGGTCATTGTAAATTAGCTCGGCGAGAATCGATGTTTTTTTCTAGTGTTTTCAGTCGTTTGCTAAATCACGGATTCGTTTAACCAGCCTCTTTGCCCGGTTCGGGACCTGATCATGCCACCTCGAATCGACCATTTCATCTGCTGCACGATGCCAATCCCTAGCATCAACCCCTGCCTTCATGCCCTTGAACTTGGACAGGCGCGGGTAGCCGAGGTTGAAGCACATGTTGGCGATCACCAACTGAGCCTCTTCAGGTAGCTCATCGAAGTCAGGGTAAAGTCTATCGCAGTCCTCGAGCGTGACAATGATGTCTAAGTTAAACGCCTGCCGCACACGTTCTTCTGACACAGGTGTGCCGACTGGCTGACCGTTCTCTGGGTCAAAGTCCTTGATCAAATGACCGATTCCGAAAGTTGGCAGACCAAGATGATCTAAATATATTTCGTACTTGCAGCCTTCGTCGTCCGCAAGTTCTTCGCGTAACTGATCTTTGTTCATTGCTGTCTCTGGAAAATTTGTAGGTTCTTCAGTATATCAATCGGGTTGCTGCCAAGCAAGCTTGTATCAGGTGCTTGTTGTGCAGCACCGAGGTTCGAGGGCGGAGTTGCGGGAGCCGTGGTAGGTAAGCCTAAATCAATCACAGGTTGTTGTGCTGCTGGCTGCGCCGAAGTACCTAAGTCAAGCAAAGGCGCTTCTTCTACCTGCGCTGCTGGAACAGGTTCTCCTAGTTTACGCTGACGAAACTCTCTACGAGCGGCGTTAATTTCTGCCATAGGAAGTCTGTTGCCGTAGCTTCTTACCCGCTTCTTAATCTCAGAGCTAGGCGTGAATGGTACAAACCTACCACGCATCAGATCATTGACATTCGCAACTTTGTTCTTTTTTAACGCACGTCTGATTTCGGAGTCTGACAACCCAGACTTACGCATGTTCTGAATTGTACGGTACATTTCATTGGTAATACGGAAACGAGCCTCATTTGCATCTATGTATGTTTGCACCGCGTTGTCTGGGTTCAGAGCGCCGCGTGTAGATACAGAAGAGTTGAATATCTGTGATGCGCTTTGCAAGGCTCTGCCGTACTCAAAACCTCTGTACATGAGTACATTGTCCGGCTTTACTTGAGTCTCTGTTATACCGCTTAAAGCACGGAATATCTCTTGAGCAATGAAACGCTCATTACCTGCGGGGTCAACTGTGTTCTCAGAAAAAGCACGAGCCAAACGTCCAGTCTCGAAACCGGGGGCCTGAGTTTCTTTCTTTTGACCCTTAATATCAAAAGCCAGTTTTGCACCGCCGGGGATAAAGGCACTACTAATATGCGCCATGCTCTTAAAGACTTTGTCGCCCGGAGTATCCGCGTCGTCACGGTATACTTTTGCCCCGGTTTGAGTCACACCGCCGCGAATTGTTGTATCAAGCAGCCGCTCGGTAAGAATTGATTCACCCGCAAATGGCTCAAACATTTCTTTTACTGCGCCCATAACTGCGTCTGTAGCAATCTTACCTGTGTCGGATCCTAGCTCCTCACCCTTACTGACCGCGTTTAGAATAGCACGAGCAGGTTTGTTTAAATAAGAATACGGGTTGGTATAGCTGTAGTTAACATACCCTGTAATTTGAGTTTTACCATTGGCACCAACCTTCGTGCTGGTTGGTAAAAGTATTGAGTTCTGTTCCCACGGCGCACCGTTCTCCCGGATAGCATCGATCTGTTCTTGTGTGGTGCCTGTAAGATCAAGCGCCATCTTCTGCATCGCTGTAGGCACAACCATCGTTGTGGTTGTGAAACCCATAAGACGACGCATGCCAATCTCACGGATCTTTGGATTGGTGCTAGCGATCTCATCCAGTGCTTGCTTGAAGGTGTTAGCGCTGGTGCGAAGTATTTCGGCAGGAAACGCAATGAAGTTACCAACAGGCAGCTTACGCAAACCTTTAATGAACTCAGGTACGCGCTCATAGTTAGGAACTAAATTCTTTACTAGGTTTGCAGCGTACTGATCTACAGCCTCTGCTGCTACACGGTTGGTTGGTACGCCGTCCGCTGTAGCTCTTTGCATCAAAGACACGAAAGCATCATCGCCTAAAGCAGCACGGGCTGCTTCGTTTACATTACCACCAAAAGCTGACAATAGTTTGTTGCGCTCGAACTCAAAGTTATACACCTTCCAAACATCGTCACCGCCTTGATACAAATCACGCAGACGTTTATTTGCGCTGGTTAAAAACATACCGGGTTTACCGCGCTTGAACTTATCACTAAGTTTACCACTGTTGGGAATACCAAGCGTGTCATCAACAGCGCCTTTGGTCACGCCGTAGCCCATAGAGATTAGGTTATCGATTTCTCGAAGTTGTGACTGTGTGCCCACCACACCCATTCTCTGTAGGTTCTTAAAGTAGCTGGCCTTGTCTGGGCGCTTCACAATATCCTTCCAAACAACACCGATTGAATCAAATAGATTAGCACCAGTGCCAACATTCCCTTGAGCCAAGGCAAACAGGCTCGAGGATGTAAAGTTTCTAATTTGAGTAACTGGCGACAGTACGGTTGCCCCGTACTGTGTAATACCTTTTCCTTTTAAGAACATCGAATATGATGCTCTCATCACTTGACTAAAGTCTCTGGTATTACCTTTAGTCTGCATTGTTAAATCTTTGTACACATTGTTTCGTGCGTACACATTGTTTTGTAAAGACCCGAACCCCTCACCTAACTGCTGATAATCAGCCGCAACGGCCTTTGGTAGCCGCTTGAATGCGTCCTGAGAAATAAACATACCAGAGGCATCATCAACTAAATTTTGATTAATAAATTTATAGAACCTGTCGGTAGCCACAAACTCTGCCATGTCGGCAACTGTTGTTGTCAGAGCTTCAACAGGATCCTTTACCTCACCCAAAAGACGGCGAAGCATTTCGTTGTTTGCTTGTCTGCTTTTGAATAGGCCCGTGCGTAACCTGTTGGCGGCTATTGTCTGGGCACCTTTTACACCCGGATCTTTTAGAGTACGACCTGTGTACTGACTAACAAAATCATCTGTCAGCCTTTCTGCGGCTTCCCTTGTTAAAACTTCTTTGCCGCCCTCAACAAGTATGTCAGTACCTTCTTCTAGCTGCGCGCCGCCAACGCGAATCTCTTCTGCGATATTCTTTGCAGCGTTAGGGTTCCGCATGAAGTATTCAATTGTATCCAGTTTGTTTTGATTAAAAGCTTCTGAGCCAACATAGCTTTTGTCTTCAAAAATTTTATACCGACGACGTAGATAAGACCCAATATTCTCTTGGATAATATCAACAGCCTCGGCCTCTTTTCCTGCCAGACCTTCCCGAGCTAAGTAATCAGACCCCTGTATTTGTTTTGACAAACGGTCAACTTGAACCCGTGCCTTACGAGCAGCAGGCTGCAACTCTGGCGGCAACAGCTTGAGTGGCGACACACCTTGTGCAGCAGCACGTTCCACAAAGTCCGCGTCTTTTGTTAAATAGCCATAGAACTCGTTTAAAACTTCCTGACGGGTAAGGGGTGATGCACCCTCTAGCCCTGATTCGGCAGCTTTCAAGGCGTCATCTAAGCCGTCTTCTATTTGCAAGATTGTTCTAGACACCTGACCTAGTTCTGCATCAACCTCTCCACGAATCCGACTTCTGGCTTCAGCCACATCTTGAGATAAGTTACCACGGAAACGGAATGAGGCGAGGAAGCCATCCAGCATAGGATGCTCGGCGGCTAGGTCTGTGACTCTGGAGCTTAGAGCAGTGCCAGCCTTGAGGGCAGTACGAGCAACAGGGGCTGTTACTGGCGCGGTTACTTTCACTGCTCCCTTACCAACAAGACCGAGTGCTTTGAGTATAGGATCAACGGCGGCAGTAGCACCACCTGCTTCAAGACCAATCTTTAATTTGTTACCAATCTTTGCGGCGGCGGCTTCTCTTCCTTCGAGTCCAAGTGTGTCTGTTGTTTGTGTGACCCCACCACCAAAGAAATCACCAAGCGTAGTTGTCCCGTCTGTAGCAACTACAGCATCAGTCACGCCAGCCGCTCCAATCTGTGACGCTTTCTGTGCTAACTTTGGAAGATTTTTAATCCGGCTTAACTTACTAACAGCAGAGGCTGCACCGAGACCGGGAACAGCAAACTGCGTTACGATTTCAGCTATCTCACCCGCCGTGCCTTCTGGATCAATACCACCCATCTCGCGCACAGTGTTGGCGAAGTCTGTTACATCCTGTGTGTAGTTTGTGTCGAGTGCTAGATCAACCGCAGAAGCTCCGAGTTCCGCGATGCCTTGAGGTATGGCAATCAAGCCGGAAGCTATGCCCTCGGCTATCTCTTGCGTGGTTGACTCCTGCGTAGGTGAAATACCTAGATCTATAAGACCTGTTTGTTCTTCTTCGTCTACGGCTGGAGAGATACCAAGATCTATTAGTTCTTCAGCCATATTTACCTCGTTGGGATTAGACTCTTGCCATCGGAAGATACAATATAGTTACCTTGTTTTGTTGCTATGGTATCACCGGGATTTTTACCTGCTACAACTGAAGGGTCAGGAAGGTTAGCTATAATAATTGGTGCAGCAGGAGAAGCAGCCTGTGCCCCAGATTGTTTTATAAAGTCGTCGAATACTGTCATGTCTTCTCTAAACTCTTTCGGGAGTCTAGCCAAGTCATCTGTTGAAATAGGCTGACCAGCTACTCTAGCTGCTATTGCTCTGGACAACGCGGCAGCATCACGGTCACCTTCTGTTTCTCTAGAAGCTGAAGAGGATCCGGTAACTGCGGCCTTCACTAACGCGGCTTCACTTCCGTATGCATCTATGCCTTTTTGTGTGACGTTTCCGTCAGCATCTACATACCCAACCTCTTTAAAGATACGCAATGATTGAGGCTGGGCTTTTTCAATTGTAGCTTGTAAGGTGTCGCGAGTAAGTTGCAACTCTTCACCTTTTATCTGCAAATTAGCTATATCTTTAACTATAGTGTTTTGAAGTTGAGCATTGGCTAATGCTAGATTTGCTTGCTGATACTCAGCGTCCCTTATGTTTTTAGCTTCCTGAATACCAAGAGTCGCTCTGTTAGCTGTATATCTGTTTTTAGCGTCAGCAATGTGTTGGTTGTGTGTGTTCTGTGCACCAGCCTGCGCTATGTTGAATGAGCGCTCATCTTTAATCATTTGAACTTTTAGCTGGCGAAATTCTTTTCTGTCTTCCCGCTCTTGATCATTAAGCAGTGCTATGTCTTTGCCGTATGAATCAAGACCGTATGAAAGACCCTTGGCAATATTGGTCACCGCGTTCTCGCTCTCACCCGCAGCCATAGCTAGACCAGCCTTCATCAGACCCATCCAGAATGCAGTCTCTTTCTTTTCACCCGCAGCCTTTGGATCAAAGCCCATAAGATCCTTTGCAGCCTGATCGACCTTGTTAAGGTCAACTTCTTCAGGACTAATAAACTGTGCTGTCTCATAGCTGAAGTCATCCAAAACACTTTGATTAGTGGCCTGATCTGGACTCAGCTTAGCAGTTCCGCCAGAGCCTGTCTGAAGATTGGTTAGGTTTTGCTGAAGTTTGGTTATTGCGTTTTGTGTTGCGGCGTTAGTAGTGCCTGCTTTATCGCCATCACCAGTAGTTTGATCATCACCTGTTTGTGGTTTTGATGGTGGTGATGTTGTAGCCGCAAGTGTCTCACTGGGCATTGAGCGGTCAGGAGCTATGTTACCAAACTCATCTCCAAACTCACCCTGAGTTCTTGTCCCCAAGGCCGCTGGTGGTTTGTTCTCTAGTTCTGGATCATCTTGCAACATTCCAACACTGGTTGCAAACTCTGATGTCGGATCTAGTGTTGGGTCTAATGCTGTGTCCCTGCCCTGCCTTACTGCAACTGCTGTACGCAAGTTTTTAAGGGCCTCTATGTTTTCATTTTGACGGGTATCATCAGCAACATCTGTAGCTGCTATACCACTACCTGTTGGAATAGGCACATTTGCCCCTTGCCCAAGTCCCTGCGCTGATCTAAGGGCGGCTAGGTTAGAGCGATTAGCTGCCATTCTTTCTGCGTCAGACATCGGCGCAGAAGGTGGTGGGGATAGATCCATAGAGACGTTTGCACCCTGCCCAAGTCCCTGCGCTGATCTAAGGGCGGCTAGGTTAGAGCGATTAGCTGCCATTCTTTCAGCATCGGATACAGGTGGGTTGTCATCCATTACAGGAATTGCTTGACTTGAGCCGGATATACCAGAAAGTGCATTTGCTGCTGCCATCTGTATAGAACGAGGCAAGCGTTGATCTGTAGCAATATTGTTCAGAGTTGCCTTGTCGCCAGCTTGTTTTAGCTGCTGAATTGTCTGCATATATTGACCTACACTACCACCTTGATTCATCTTCAAAGGCTGCGTGGCACCACGCTGTGCGGCTAGCATAAGTTCAGGTGACGACGCCAAGATACCCATAGGTTGACGTGACATACCGGGCTGCTGTAGCCGGAACAATCTGCGCTGTAAAGGATTCATACTATCACCTAAGTTGGCTTACCAAAGAAGCTACCAATACCGCCTGCGGCACCAATTGCACCGAGACCCGCTGTGCCAAGACCAAGCAACTGTGATGTTGTGCTTGGCGGCGGTGCTGTTGAGGTCTGATATGTGGACTGCAATGCTGGAACACCCCGGAATATGTCTGACATAAAGCCGACCTGCTGGAATGGCAGAGCCTGCTGTGCAAGCAAGTTGCGGCGCTGTACGTCCAGATCAGCTTGTGACTGCTGCTGTGTCATACCACCCAGACCAAGCAGTGTGTTAATGTCCTGAGTACCAAGCTGCTGACCCAACTGTCCGAGGCCCGAGAACAAAGCTGAACGCTGCCCTGCCAGTTGTTGTGCTTGCCCGAACCCTGATTCTCGAAGCTGGGCTGCTGTCCGCGCTTGCTGTTCGAGCGTACCACGCGCCAGTTCACCAGAGGCCACGGCTGCACGAGAACCACCAAAGGCCCCTGCGCCAGCGGCCTGACCAGCCAGTTGATTCTGCTGCATGGCACCGCCACGAGCAATATCTTTCATAGACTGATCAATCACGTCCTGTGTAAAAGGACTCATAAACTGCTGGTAGCCCTGCGGCCCAGCCAGTGCTGCGGCTTGCTGCATGAATGGCTGATAGGCACCAATGCCCTGCGTACCCATTTGAACAGCCTGCTGCTGTTCCGCCGATAAGCCAGCTAGTTGTTCTGGTGCATAGGGCTGTGATACACCCTGTAATGCTTGAGCCGACGCGAAAATATCTTTCAGAAACTCTTCCTGAAAGGGCGCTAGTCGCTGTATCTGTTCTACGGTTTGTGTTGCCATTATGCCATACTTTCTAACTCAGCCATCATATCATACATTCGTGCTGCTCCGATATCCCTATCTCCACTTCCAGCACCACGAACTGCTTTGGCTGTTAATACAAATTCACCGTCGGATAGTCTGGCTGGTACAGAATCAGATGTTCCAGTGCCGGGGCCGTTGACTTCACCACCCGCTTCATACTTGAAGCTCTTTTCCCGAAGCTGCAACAACTCTTCGTTGTACGCTTGGACTTCATCTTCGTTTGCAAGGTTGTAAGTCGCTCCGGTAATTGGACCTTTAACCTTGGTTTCATACGGACGACCTGCCCGTGTTTCTCTATATGGGGTTGCTGTCTCTTCTTCTTCCCCACCTGCCAGCATACCGAGAGCGCCCAGACCAACACCTGCTGTAAGGAGTTTGTTGTCCGCCATAAAGTCACCTATGCCGCCGAGGACACTAGAAGACGCAGCCGGGGCGGTTTGAATTGCAGTGTTTGTGGCTTGCGCTGCGGCAAGGCCGGGGTCAACTCCAGCACTAATTAAGCTTTGTTCGGCAGCTTTTTGGGCCGCAAGTTGTTGCGCCGAAAGCTGTTGTACACCCTGTTGAGTAGCGGCTGTGGCACCACTAAACATACCAGCACCCTGTGCTAGTGAACCTGCGCCATATCCCAAAGCACCTGCAAGCAATGCATCCTCAACGTCTCCGCCCCCTACAAGTGTGCCGATGCCAGCGCCTAATCCACCACCCAGTGCCGCGTATCCGGCGGGTCCACCAAAGTACATGCCGATGCCAGCACCAATAAGTGGCGCGGCTTTCTTGAGCGATTTTCCTAAGTTCTTAAATATGCTCATTATGCTACCTTTACTGTACCACTGTCATTATACAGTGCTCCTGTCTCAAGTC
>CAACVD010001024.1_pt1 | contig 13418 bp, 19 predicted proteins | sample 2381771 | NCBI WGS metagenome assembly CAACVD01 (sample SAMEA5211965, study PRJEB30684) | marine metagenome | biome: Marine; feature: Epipelagic; material: Water | collected 2015-10-15 | depth 15 m | reverse complement strand
GTTCAATATGAAAACTTAATTCCTTTATTAATAGGTGCAATTAAAGAACTTAAAGCAAAAGTAGATGCACTAGAAAATGGGTAATATATGAAAGAATCTGAAGCAATGACAAAAATACATTCGCATGAAAGAGAATGTGCTATTCGTTATGAAAATATAGATAAACGTTTAGAAGACGGATCAAAAAGATTTGCCCGTATTGAATATTTAATATGGGGTTTGTATGGATTATTAATAACTACTTTAGGAGTTGACAAGTTTTTATGAGAAAAAATAAATCAAAAGTAAATCAAGCTGGTAACTATACTAAACCAGGTTTAAGAAAAAAATTATTTAATCAAATCAAAGCTAGTGGCAAAGGTGGTAAACCTGGTCAATGGAGTGCTAGAAAAGCACAGATGCTAGCAAAAAAATATAAGGCATCTGGTGGCGGCTACAAAAGCTAATATTTATTTCAAAGGCGTAGAAATACCTACTTCTTCGCATCCTGAAATAAAAAAGTTAAAAAAGAAATCTAATGTGCATTACATGCATGGTAATAAAGTTTGGAATAGCACTTTAATACTAATGGATTTATTTTCAGACATGTCATTTGAAGATCAAAAGATAGCAGATTTAGGTTGCGGTTGGGGTGCTTTATCTTGTTTTTTAACAAAGAAAGGTGCAGATATAACAGGAATTGATAGTGATTTGAATGTTAAACCATACTTTGATCTTATGTGTAAACTCATGGATGTAGATACAAAGTTTTGTGTGCAAAATATTTTCTCTGATGAATTTGATATATCACCTTACAAAACTTTTTTAGCTAGTGATGTTTGTTTTTGGGATGCTCAAACAGATTTGTGGATAAATTTTATCAATAAAATAATTAAACAAGATAAACAATTAATTATGTGCGATCCAGGTAGAGAATCTTTTTGGAATTTGTTAGACAACTGTAATGCTCCTTATCAAATAATAAATCAAAAAATAAACAAGCCTAGAAAAGTTGATGCTTATATAACTATATTTGGAGAATAAATGCCTTTAAAAAAAACACAAAGAAGTTTGAAAACCTGGACAGGTCAAGATTGGACAACTGCTAGTGGTAAAAAATCTTCAGAAACAGGCGAAGTTTATGCACCTAAAGCACAAATAAAAAAATTAAAATCTACTCCAAAAGGTAGAAGGAAGCTTGCAGCAGCTAATAGAAAAAAAAGAGAGGCTACAAGAAAAGGTAAACAACACGCAAGACATGGCTTGCACAAAGGTAAAAAAAAATAATGTATGAATATAGTTGCACAGTAGAAAGAATCGTTGATGGCGATACAATAGATGTTACTCTTGATCTAGGATTTTCAGTTTCGTACAGTTCTAGAGTACGTTTATACGGAATTGACACGCCAGAGAGTCGTACCAGAAATAAAGACGAAAAAGCCAGAGGTAAACTTGCTTCTGCTTTTTTATCAAAAGCCATTGAGATAGCAGATCAAGTTGTTATTAGAACAGAACTAAAAGATTCCAGAGGTAAGTTTGGTAGAGTTTTAGGTACCGTTGTATGTGACGGTGAAGACATTAATCAAGGTATGGTAGAAGGCGGATTCGCTGTTAAATATTACGGACAGAGCAAAAAAGATGTAGAGGCAGAGCATCTAATTAATAGACAAAAACTTATAGATCAAGGAATATTTGATCCTGATAGTATTTAGATATGGATGATATCGTAAGATTAATAACAGAGTTAGGATTTCCTGTCGCTGCTGCTCTTGGTCTTGGAATATTTGTTTGGAAACTTATCAACAGAATCATTGATGGCATGGAGTCTAAAATAGATGTGGTTGATGATAAGGTAAACGAACAATTGAAAGCAATGGAAGATAGATTGCAGTCAAAATTAGATGCCCAACATGGTATATTAGTAGCACTTATTGATAGAGTAAGAAGTGTAGATAATGAAATTATTAGACAAGATACATTACTAAAAACTATGCTAGGTGTACCTAATTTAGTTCAACGAGAAAAAATTGCTAAGGCAGAAAGAGATGACCAAAGAAAAGATTAAAAAGAACGAAGAGATAGATATTGTAAAACATTGGATTGCTTTAGGTAGTTTCTTAGGTTTTATGATATTGATTTTTTTCATTGGTTTAGTTCAGAATGTTTATGGAGATGAAATGATTTTTAAATTTAAATCGCCATCTTTCTCTGGTATCAATACATCACAACATTATCTGACTATAGAAAATCAAGAATTTAGCAGAAAGAAAACACTTATAGAGGAAATAAAAGCTGCTGCAGAACAAATAGAAAGAGACGAAGCTAATACTACTTTAGCTAGGTTTATAAGAAATTTAGAGTCAAGAGTTTATGCTCAATTATCTAGACAGCTTGTAGAAAATTTATTTGGAGAAGAAGCATCTAAAGAAGGTTCGATAGAATTAGAGGGCAATACCATAGAATATGAATCAGATGATAAAACGATTACACTTACTATTACAGATGAAGAAGGTAATGTTACTGTCATTACTTTTCCTATTAATAGTTTTACTTTCTAGTTGCGGAGCCTTACCAAAGAATAAATTAGAAAATTTTCGTATATCTAAGTATCCATATCTGCACGATGTAATAAATTACGAATTAGAGTATTTGTTTCCGCCTAAACAAAAACTTATTGTTGCTGTATACCCAACTGCTTTTTTAGATCAAACAGGGCAAAGAAGAAGTAACAGCACATACGCTTCATTCTCTACGGCAGTAACTCAGGCTCCCTCTAACCTTTTAATAAAGGCGTTGAAAGATGCAGGTAGAGGTAAATTTTTTACTGTTGTAGAAAGAGTTGGATTAGATAACCTTACAAAAGAAAGACAAATAATTAGAAGCTCTAGGCAAGATTTTAAAGACGAACAAAAATTAAAACCATTATTATTTGCAGGTATGCTATTTGAAGGAGCTATAGTAGGCTATGAGTCAAATGTCAGATCAGGCGGTAATGGAGCTAGATTATTAGGCATAGGGGTAAGTAGACAATACAGACAAGATACCGTTACTTTAAGTTTGCGATTAGTGTCTGTTTTAACAGGTCGAATATTAGTAGAGGTTACAACAACTAAAACTATCTTAAGTCATGGACAGACAGGAGATGTATTTAAATTTGTAAAAAATGATACTGAATTGATTGAGATAGAAAATGGAAACGTTGAAAATGAGTCAGTAACACTAGCTTTACAATCTGCTATAGAATTTGCTGTTTTGAAAATAATACAAAAAGGAATTAAATTAAATCTTTGGAGTTTAGATGAAACTAAAAAAAATAACATTGTTACACCTAATTGCACTAACGATGAGTGCTCAGATATTCGTGGTTGACAATGAAATATCTATAGACCAAGCGGGAGGAACTTTAAATTTAGATGTAGAGCAATTAGGTTCTGGCAACTTAATAGGTGGTCAATCTGCAGTAGCAGGTTCTATGACAGCTTTAGATTTGGATGGAGCAACTATGACTATTGATATAAATCAGATAGGAGATAGTAATTTATTCAAAGGAGATATTACATCAGATTCTTTTACAGGATTCTTTGAGTTTGATGGTGATAGTAATATTTTTGATATACAAGTTGATCCTACTAATACCTATGGAGCAGATACTTCTAATTTGAATATTGATGTTACAGGTAACTCAAACGATATGTCTTTAGATCAAGCAACTGTAGCTATGGCATCAACTTTAGATTTAGATTGGATTATCCAGGGTAACAGTAATACTATTGATGTAGATGTTGATATTGATCTAGCTACAAACTATATGGATGTAGATGGAGATTCAAATTCAATAAACTACAACGGTGACGGCTATCAAGGCGGATATTTTTATTTAGATCACGAAGGTAATTCAAGAACAATAAATGTTACACAGGCAAGCACATTGGACAACGATTGGTTACGTATCTTTTCTGATGGTGATAATGGTACTTTCTGCATTATTCAAAACGACCAAGGTACAAGCACAAGTTGCTGATATAGGTGCAGTAGAAGAAGTTTCAGGTAATGCACAAATAGAGAGAGACCAAAGTTATGAAGTCGTTACAGACTTTGGTATTCAATCTTATGATAAGGCTCAAACCGAGCAAGGCAGAATGGGTATTCGTTTTGTTGACGATACCACTATAAAGATTACAGAACACTCAGAAGTAGTTATTGATGAGTTTGTTTTTGATGCTAATCCTAGTAATTCTAAATTAGCTTTAAGTTTTGTAAAAGGTACAGCTAGATTTACCACAGGTCTTTTAGGTTCTGTTCCTAAAAAAAACATGACTCTTAGAACAAATAGTGCAACTGTTGGTATAAGAGGTACAGACTTTACAGTTACAGTAGAGGCAGATACAGGCGAAAGTCTTTTTATTCTTTTGCCTAATGAGGATGGCACACCTTCTGGAGAGATAGTCGTTACAACAGCTTTAGGTGAGGTAGTGTTAAATAAAGCTTACCAGGCTACTACAACAACTACTTTTGAAAGTGCTCCATCAGAACCTGTCATATTAGATTTATCTCTGGATTTTATAGACAACATGTTAATTGTTTCTCCTCCTAAAAAAATACAAGAAGAAGAAGAACAAACAACACAAAAAGCAGATAGTGTTTTAGATTTTAATGAACTTGAGTATGACGCATTAGCAGAAGACGAATTAGAATCAGAAGAGTTAGAATTTACAGAATTAGATTACGATGCATTGAACGTAAACTTTTTAGAAGATTTACTTGATATTATTACAGAGTTAGATAAAACAGATGATGAAAGTGAAATAGAACAGGTAGCTACTGCAATAGATATAAAAGGCACTATTGTAGGACAAGATCAAAAAACACAGATAACTACTATTGTTTCGGGTCAAGCAGTAACTTTAAAACGTGAAGTAAGTTCTAGTGCTAATTTAGTTATAGATGGCAATAATTCTTATACAGTAATACTAGAACAAGATGGTGTTACAAACGAAGTAAAAGTTAATGGTGGTAGTTCATCAATAATAGTTATAAAACAGAGTGAATAATGAGCAAAATTTTTTTAGGTGTAATAGTTGTATTACTGTCTATAACAGGATTTTTATACTATCAAAATCAAAGATTATCTAGTTTAAATCAAGCATTTGAATTAAGAGATCAGGAACAAAAAGCTGCTATAGATAGCTTGCAAAATGATTTTAATTTGCAGACTGAGGGTTTGTTACAATTACAAAGTAAAAATCAACAGATTGAAGCTGACATGAATAGATATTTAGACATATTTAAACGGCACAATCTGAGCAAACTTGCTGCTGCTAAACCAGGTTTGATAGAAACGAGAGTAAATAATGGTACAAAAGAAGTATTTGAAAGCATACAAGAAGATAGTCGTAATATTGACAGTCTTGATAATGGCTTACAGTTGCAGTCTAATCCCTAAAAAAGTAGACGTAATATCAAAACCTATAGAAAGGCAGATAGCACAGCCAATTTTACCTAGAGAACTACAATTAAAAACACCTTATTGGTATGTAGTTTCAGATAAGAATATAGATATTTTTTTAGAAAGAATAAAAAAAGAAGAAGGCAGAGTAGTATTTGTAGCTATGTCTGTGCCTGATTATGAATTAATGGCATACAATATGCAGGAACTCAAAAGGTATATAAATGAACTTAAAGAAGTTGTGGTCTACTATAGAACAGTCACTACCAAGTAAAAAGGAGGACAACATGCATATATCTAAAGAGGGTATAGCCCTTATAAAAAAGTTTGAAGGATGCAGATTAACAGCTTATCAAGACTCTGTAGGAGTTTGGACTATAGGCTATGGACATACTAAAGATGTTGATGAGGGTCTAGAAATTACTCAACAAGAAGCTGAAGTTATGTTGAATGAAGAGTTACTAGAATACGAAGGATACATCAATGACATGGTTGAAGTACCTTTAGAACAATGTCAATTTGATGCTCTAGTGTGTTGGGTCTATAACTTAGGTCCAACAAATCTAAGAAAATCTACTTTATTAAAGCTTTTAAATGCTGGTGATTATCATTCTACTCCTAATCAAATAAAGCGATGGAACAAAGCTGGAGGCGAAGTTTTAAACGGATTAGTAAGAAGAAGAGAAGCTGAAGCTTTATTATTTCAAGGAGAAGAGTGGCATAAGATATAATGAAAATATTTTGCACACAATAATTTATGACTTTAGTTAAATACAAATTCAGACCAGGAATAGATAAAGAGAGTACAAGTTACTCTAACGAAGGCGGCTGGTTTGATGGAGACAAAGTACGATTTAGAAAAGGTAATGTAGAAAAAATGGGTGGTTGGGTAAAAAACTCAGCTAATTCTTTTAACGGTACTTGCAGAAAGATAGCAGTACACAAAGACAAAGACCTTAACTCTTATAATTTTTTAGGGACACACACTAATTTATATTTGCAAGAGGGTGATGCCTTTAATGATATTACGCCTGTAAGAGCCATAACGGGTGCAGGAGACGCAACTTTTGCTGCTTCTAATGGAAGTTCTACAATAACTGTTACAGAGACAGGACACGGTGCTGGAGTAGATGATACGGTTACATTTTATGCTGCAGCTAGTTTAGGTGGCAATATTACAGCAGATGTTTTAAATCAGTCATACAGAATACTGACTGTACCTAATGCTAATAGTTTTACCATATCTGCTAAAGATACATCTGGTAATGCAGTTACAGCTAACTCTACTGACGAATCAGGTAATGGTGGTAGCAGTACAGTAGCTAAGTTTCATTTGGTAGCAGGATTAGATGAATTTGTTCAAGGTACAGGTTGGGGTGCTAGCACATGGAGTTCTGGTACATGGGGTAGCTCAAGTCCTTTATCGTTTGCAGGACAGTTAAGATTATGGAGCATGGATTCTTTTGGTGATGAAATGCTTTTTGCACCTAGAGGCGGAGACTTGTTTATATGGAAACCATCCTTTACAACAACTGATGTAGGCACAGCATCCGCTAATACAGGTAGATTTGCACAACTAGCATCTGATCAGTCAGGTGCAAGCAACTGTCCAACAAAAGTTTTGTCTATATTAGTGTCTGATGTGGATCGTCATGTTTTAGCTTTTGGAGCTAACCCAATAGGATCATCAGATATTGACCCTTTATTTGTAAGATGGTCAGATGCAGAGAGTGCAGTAGATTGGACACCAACAGCAACCAATTCTTCTGGAGGTGTTAAGTTATCTTCAGGTAACGAGATAATTGGAGTTGTGCCAACAAGACAAGAAACTTTAATTATGACTGACTCTAGCGTTATATCTATGCGTTTTGTCGGAGCTCCGTTTTATTTTTCATTTAATGAGATAGCTAGCGGTATAGGTATGGTCAGTCCTAATGCTGGAGTATCTGTAGGAGATACAGTTTATTGGATGGATGAGAGAGCATTTTATATAGCTAAAGGTTCTGTGCAAAAACAAACCTGTTCGGTATTAGAGCATGTATATGGCAACCTAAACCTTGCACAGCGATTTAAAATATTTGCAGCAGCTAATCCTGAATTTAATGAGATTATATGGTTTTATCCATCTGCTAGCAGTAATGAGGTAGATAGATATGTTTCATACAATTATCAAGAAAATGTTTGGGCAGTTGGGACAACAACAGATAATTTTACTAGAACAGCTTGGAATCCTGCTCCTACTTACACTTATCCTATTGCAACAGGTAAATTAGATACTAGCGATACTAATTACTTATACGACCACGAATACGGTGGTCTAGCAGACGGTTCTACTTATACATCGTATATAGAATCTGCTGACTTTGATCTAGAACCTGATGGAGACAGATTAATGTTTATATCTAGATTAGTTCCTGATTTGCAGTTTTTAGATTCTTCAGTAAGTTCTGATGCGGTAAGTTTTACAATAAAGGGCAGAAAATATCCTTTAGAAAGTTTATCTACTTTACAGACAGCTTCTGTAACAGCAAGCTCTACATTTGTTTCTACAAGAGCAAGAACAAGACAAACAGTATTAAGAATAGAAAACACTACAGGAGATTTTAGATGGAGATTAGGAGATTTAAGATTAGATTTAAGATCGGATGGTAGAAAATAATGTCTAGTAAAACTTCACAACCATTACCGATACCATCGCAACAATACGATAGTCAGAACGAATACGTTACTAGAAGAACTATTGAGCAAGCAGTACAAGATTTAAATAACGATGTTGGTTTGTTGAATGAGTTATCAGATACAATAGTATCTAAAGCTATAAGAAGGCATCAATTTTTATTAATGGGAGCAAAAGGTAATGTCTGATTCTTTAAAAGTTTTAGGACAATTAGCTCCAAGTGCAACTACTTTAACAACCTTATACACAGTACCAAGTCTTGCACAGACCACAATAAGTTCGATAACAGTATGCAATCGTAGTGGTAGCGGTGTAACTTACAGAATACTCGTATCAGTAGCGGGAGCAGCAACAGATAACAAACAATATTTGTTTTATGACAAAGCTTTATCTGCTAATAGCACAGATACTATAGTCATAGGAATTACACTAAATGAATCTGATCTAGTCAAAGTTTATGCTAGTTCAGGTGATTTAAGTTTTAATGCTTTTGGGTGTGAAACTCAAGGAGAATAATATGGACCTACAACAACAAGTAAATAACATAGCTTCTAAAGGAAGATATGGCGATTCTATGCTTATGCATGTCAACCCTATAGAGGTTGAGGCATTGAAGCAAGTTATGCCTATCACAACTAATCCTGATACAGGACAGCCTGAAGCTTTTGCACCTCTACTATTAGCAGCAGCACCTATGATAGGTTCGCTTGCAGGTCCTGCTTTATTTAGTGCAATGGGAGCAACCGCATTATCGCCTTTATTAGCTTCAGCACTAGGCTCAGGTTTAGCACAATTTGCAGCTACAGGTGATCTTAAAAAAGGTTTAGTAGCTGGTTTAACAGGTTACGGTTTTGGTAAAGCTTTTCAAGGTCTAGGAGCAGTAGGAGCAGAAAATCTATTAACAGATTCAGCAGCAACGGCAATAGAAGGAGGACCTGCTGCAATAACAGAAAATGCTGCATCTATATTTGGCGGTCCTGGTGGTCAAAAAGTTTTAACTTCAGTTGACCCTTCTGCACAAATATTTACACCTGATGATGCAGCAAAATTTGCTGATTTACAAAATGTAGGTAGGACTGCAACAACAGTTTTTGATCCTAAAACGGTAGTTGGTGTTAAACCAGGTGGAGAGTTATTAACAGGAGCAGGACCAAAACCAGGAGATATTATTGGTTTTGATCAATCTATGGGTTTTCCTGACACTAGCAAACCTTTATTTTTTCAAGGACCACAACCTTCAACTCCGATAATGACAGGTCCAGAACTTATGTCTACGGATGCAGCTAGAGCTTTTATAGAAAGTCAGCCTGGTGGCATAGCTTTTAATGAGGCAGGTCAACAAGTTTTTGATACAGTAACGCAACCAAGTGCTTATGGAGAATTTGTAAAACAACAAGCTGTCCCTGTTGCTAAAGATGTGTTTTCGCAACAATTTACAACTCCAATGACTGATATGAGAACAGATGTTTCTTCTTTATACGAAACTGCTGGTCAAGCTTTTATGAAAGATGGCAGATTTGATTTTGGCACAGGATTAAGTTCTTTAGGAAAAACTGTTACAAGTCCAGGTGTTTACTTGCCTGTACTTGGTGGTACTGCAATATCTAGTTATGAAGAACCTTTAGATCAAGATGCAGAAAGAGAAAAAAGAAGACAAGAATTAAGAGATTTATTTCCTGAAGTTATACCTTTTGATGAAGGAGGACCAACGCCAGGAGGTGCTGCAGGAGCTAGACGAAGAGCGGCAAAAAAAGCAGAGGAAGATGCAGATTTAGGCATGGATATAACTCCAACTAATTTAAGAACAACTCGTCCTATACCGCCTATATTTAGACCTGGTTTTCAAGGTGAAATGATGTACTTTAATAATTTAAACCCTACAGCTAGTTCTTTGACAGGATTAGAGAGTCAGCAGTATGTTAATGCTGATGGTGAATATCAAATACCTATCAATGAAACTATTGATCAAACTTTACTAAACCAAAAATTTCCATCAAAACAACGTGTAAGTTATGCTGATCCAGCACCGTATGTTTCACCAAACGTAGGCATACCTAATGTACTTAATCCATTCAATGCTTTTAGACAAAGTTTAATGGCACCTGTAGAAACAACTGATATGCAAGAAGGTAAAGATACGTCTTTAAAAGATTTACCTAGTGCAGAGGAAAATCCTGGCTTAAGAAAATTGCCTGAAGATGTAAGAAATAAAATGGGTTATATGCAATCAGGAGAAACTACAGATTTAGTTAGTAAAGAAATAAATATGCAAGAAGCAGAAGCTATTTCAAATGATCCTATGACTGCAGAATTAGTTAAGTTTTTACTAGGACAAAGTTCAGATAATACAATTATTGACAAGTTCGTTGATAAATATGGACCTGAAGCTTTTAGAATAGTTAGAAACAGAGCACTAGATGTTGTTATGCCAAATGCACAAAATGAAGGCATGATAAAAGGTAGTGATAGAGGCGGTATGGCTGATGATATATATGGCACTATATCAGGACAAGAGGCTGTAGCTGTTTCACAAGATGAATTCATTGTGCCTGCCGATGTAGTTTCCATGTTAGGAGACGGAAGTTCTGATGCTGGTGCCAAAAAACTTGAAGGTATGATGGACAGAGTAAGAGACGAAAAAACAGGCACAATTAAACAAGCTAGTCCAATAAACAACAACGTATTACCTGCATGAATGAACCAGCAAGACAAATAGAAAAAGATTATCAAGTATCTTTAATCACTCCAGATTTAATTAGTGAAGTTTGGGGTGATTGTGAAAAGATACTCAAACGATCTTGTCAAAGAAGTTATGGGCGTGTCCGACCTATAGATATTTTATACAGAATGGGTAATAACGAGTGTTCTTTATGGGTAATTTTTGAAGAAAATAGTTTAGATGTAATTGGTTGTACTATTACTAATATACACACATACCCTAGCGGTTTAAAAATGTTACATATAGAACATTGTGCAGGTAAAAATATGGATGAATGGATAGATGAGGGTTTAGATACTATGTACAAATGGGCTAAAAGTAACGATTGCCAAGGCGTAGAGGGCGTAGGCAGAGAAGGTTTTTGGAATTGGATCAAAAAAAGAAATTGGTCTGAGACTTCAAGATTTTTTGAAATTAGATTTGATGGAGAAAATACATGAGATTTATGAAAGGCGGTGGCGGTGGAGGCACCCAAGTTGTTAAACAATCTTCACTACCAGAGTTTGCAGAACCGTATGCAGAAAGACTGTTTGCTAGAGCCGAAGGTGAAAGCAATCAGCCTTACGCTACGTTTGGTGGTCAAAGACTAGCAGATTTTTCTCCTGACGAAGCAACTGCACAGGCTATGGGCAGAGGTTTTGCATTTAGAGGGACTCCTGGTCAATTAGATCAAGCTAGTAATTTATTAATGGGAGCTACTCCTGGTTCTGGTATAAATTTTAGAGACTTTCAATCGGGCATTGATTCTGGTCAATTCATGCGAGGACCTTCGCAATATACATCACAGTTTGATGTAGGACCATATCAACGTATGGGCTTTGAAGAAGGTGTGCAATCTTTTATGAATCCTTATCAACAAGGAGTAGTAGACATAGCAAAAAGAGAAGCAATACGTGACTCTGAGATTGCTGGGCAAGGCATTGCCTCTAGAGCTACTCAATCAGGTGGTTTAGGTGGCTACAGAGAAGGAATAATACAGGCAGAAAGAGAAAGAAATCTGGGTCAAAGACTTGACGATATACAAGTTAAAGGTAGTGATTTAGCTTTCAGACAAGCCGTTGATCAACTTGGCAAAGAAAGAGACCTTGGATTAAAAGAAGCTGGATTACAAGAACAGTTTAGACAAAGACAAGAAGACTTGATGCAACGTGGACAACTTGCCGACATACAGGCTGGTAAACTTGGTTTAGGTGCAGAGCAAGTAGATTTAGGAGCTGGTAGACTAGGTTTACAAGCAGCAGATTTAGATACTCGTTCTAGACTAGGTTTAGCTAGAGGATTAGAAGATGTAAGCGGTGCAATAGATCAAGACGCTTTATCAAGAATAGGATTGCTTGAAGACATAGGTTCTAAACAAAGAGCACTTGATCAAGCTTCACTTGATATTGGTTATCAAGACTTTATTAATCAAAGAGACTTTAGTAAAAATCAATTAGGCTTCTTATCTAATTTATTATACGGAAGTGCACCACTAACTACAGATAGTAGAGTTAGTACCTTTGAATCACAGCCTGGATTATTTAGTAATCTAGTCGGTACAGGATTAATGGGTGCTGGGTTAATGAGAGAATACGGAAGGAGTTAAATATGAGTTTAGTTGAAATATCTAGAGAATTAGAGTTTGTTCCTAACGAACAGTTACTTGCTATGACTAAGAATCCTAATTCTCAATATCCTTCTTTGTTAGTTTTATCTGAAATACAGAGAAGAAATAAAATGGACAATATTTTCAAAAATCAAATGGCTATGCAAAACAAGCCAACTATGTCTGTAGCAGAAGAAACAGCACAAAAATTACAGAATACGGGTGCCGTCACGACCCAAAACATCAACCCACAGATGGCACCCCCTGTAAGAAAAATGCAAGCTGGTGGAGACACTTCTTTTGCTCAAGATTATCAATCATTTTTAGCTGAACAAGCTTTATATGATGATGCTGTAGCTAAAGCAAATGCAGCTAATGCACCACAACCATCAGCTTTAAGCAGAGCTGGAGACTTTTTATCTGATAGATACGGTGGTGGTCTTGGCGGACTAGGCACAGCTTTACTAGATGCATCCGTGTTTGTTCCTGGTGCAGGACTTTTAGGACTTGCAGCTAGAACGGGTTTTCGTGGACTAAGTCGTTTAGCTCCAAATCTTTCAAAAAAAGCTTTATCAACTACAAAAGATTATTTAAAAAATCCTTTTACTTCACCTGCAAAAGTTACAAGTAAAGGTAAACTTACACCTGGAGGAGTAGCACAAAAAATGGGTTACGAAGAAGAATTTTATAACCCTAATTACAGAGTATTTAGTACACCTAGAACATTAGGTACAACTTTTGGTGTAGGAACTATAGCTAATCAATTTAGAAATGATTCTGCTCCGCAACAAGTACCATTGCCAGATAAGCCTGAATTTGTACCTAGATCAGTATCTGATGTTGAAACACCAAAAATGTCAGGTTTAGATATGGTTAGATTGGGATCAATTATAGGTGGTTCAGCAACGCAAAAAGAATTAGCCTCTGGTATAGGAGATTTTGCTAAAGAAAAACAATTAGGCAAAATAACTGCTAGTGATGCTATGGCTGAAAGTTTATTGCGACAAGCTCA
>CAACVD010001022.1_pt1 | contig 13424 bp, 15 predicted proteins | sample 2381771 | NCBI WGS metagenome assembly CAACVD01 (sample SAMEA5211965, study PRJEB30684) | marine metagenome | biome: Marine; feature: Epipelagic; material: Water | collected 2015-10-15 | depth 15 m | reverse complement strand
TCTTAATTCTTGGAGTCAATGAAAAAACTTTTAACTTTATTATTTTTCTTTCCACTATTTGCCCTAGGTCAAACATGTGATGTAGACTTAATTGGTTATGATGTTGAAACCAACCAAGTTTCAATTGCTATCCTTAATGGAGAAAATTGTGGATGTAATGAATACACACAACAAGATGGTAACACATGTGATGAATCTAGTGGTTCTGCTGTTAATAATAACGAAAGCATAACTCATTTTGTATTTGGTTTACATATTTACGAAGACTTTACCGATGGTCCTTGTTCACAAGCTAACTTTCACCCCGGATGGGCATTTGCATATCCTCCTGACCAAACTATGCTTCCTTTTACTGGGGGTCATGTTACTGGGGATACTCTTAATGTTGAATTAAATACATTTTTTGATTGGGATTGCTTACTAGAACAAGACTTTGATGAAGAATGCTTAGAAATGGTAGTATGGCAAATTAACTTAGGCCAAACTGTAGATATTGAGGATTTCCCTACTGAGTATTGGACAGACACTTGTGGTACCTGTGCTAATCAAACCCAAATGTACCCAGATATTGACTTAAGTAATAATACTTTAGTATGGTGTCCTGATGAATTACCTCCTCCCCCTTTATATCCGGGATGTACTGATGAAGAAGCTGATAATTTTGATATAAATGCTACATTTGATGATGGTAGCTGTGAATATCCTCCTGTATTAGGGTGTAATGATCCTACAGCATGTAATTACAATAGTAATGCAACTGTAGATGATGGATCGTGTATAGTTTGTAATACCCCTAATGGGGAAGAATTATGTAATGCCTATCAAAATGATGATTCATATTGGGATTGGTATGTTAATTTATTTAATTGCCCCACCACAGGTAATGTAACTATGGATACATTAATTATAGTAGAAGCTGATTGTGATGTTTTTAATCTTGGAGTAGCATGTAATGAAGGTATAAGATTCCATACCACTTATACTAATACGGGTTTAGATAGTATATATACTTGGAAAATTACATGGACGGGTCCTAATGGCTTTATAGCAGCTTCAGACCAAGGAGTCGATGGTGACCAACCACCACCATATAATGTCCCCCTACCTCCGGGTATTACCGCTCCTACTATTAATACAATCACAACCCAAATGCTTTGGCAAGAAGGAGATACTCTTTGTGCTACTGCATCTTTAGTAGGACAAATAGAACTTACACCTGAGGATAATATAATATGTACAACACTACCTGCTTATCCAGTGTGTATACCTGATTGTACAGACCCATTAGCTTCTAACTATAATATGACAACTGAGTGTACTGATAATAGTTTATGTGAGTATTTACCTATTGTAGATGTTGGGTTAGATACAATTTTATATATAACAGGATGTTTTGCTGATGATGATAATGCACAAGGTGCATATTGGTTGCCCACTTTTTATCTTACTAATTATGGAGAGGTACCCATAACAGAGTTATGTGTAGTTGAAGATATATTAAGTTCACTCCCGGGAAATGATACGGTTTGTTTTGATAATTTTACAATACTCCCTGGAGAAACCTATGAATTACTGTGGCCTTATGAATATGAATGGGGGGTTTTAACTGTTAGGATTATTGATGTAAATGGTGAAAGTGAGCAATCATGGAATGATTTTGGGTTAGATACTAATGTTGAAAATAACATGTACGTCCAAATTATAACAGATGAACCCGATTGTGTTTCAGGGTGTACTGATATTAACGCTATTAATTATAATCCACTTGCAACCATAGATGATGGAAGTTGTATAGATCCTATTGTAGGTTGTATGATTCCTACGGCTTTAAATTATAACCCTGAAGCTAATATAACTTGTACTCCTATAGAGGAATGTTGTATTTTCCCTGAAACTGAATTACTTTATATTGATTTAGAATGTGATTTATATTGTGATGAAACTGGGGCTTATTATAATGCTATATTATATTTTGACAATATAGGTAATACTATTATTACTAGTTTTTGTATAGAATGGGATATAATAGGTTTTAACCAAGAATACGTTGAGTGTTTTGAAGGTGAATTATTACCTGGAGAAGACATTATTTTAGAATTAGGTCCTATAACAAGTGATGGTACTGGTGGGGTAGTTATTAGACTTTTAACATTAAATGGGGAAGAAACAGATATTACCTGGTTTCAACCAACATCATGTTATCAACAAGCATTAGCTACTTGCATTTATGGATGCACAGATCCTAATGCCAGTAATTATGACCCCAATGCTGAATGGGATAATGGCAGCTGTGAATATAATATTTATGGATGTACTGATGATACAGCCCTTAACTACAACCCAGATGCAAACGTTGACGACGGGTCTTGTATTTACGACATACCTGGCTGTACAGACCCTTCAGCCAATAACTATAACCCCTTGGCTACTATTAATGATGGAAGTTGTACTTATGATATCTTGGGTTGTACTGACCCTAATGCACTCAATTATAACCCGGCAGCCAATGTTGATGATGGTTCTTGTGAATATCCTATACCTGGGTGCACTGACCCAGCTGCCCTTAATTATAATGAATTCGCTACTGTGGATGATGGTAGCTGCGAGTATCTAGAAGGTTGCACTGACCCAGACGCAATAAATTATAATTCATTAGCTATATTAGATGATGGTAGCTGTGTTTATCCCCCTGAAGATTGTGATGGGTCTTATTTTGCACCTAATACTTTTACACCAAATAATGATGGGTTAAATGATGGATGGGCTGTAGTGGTAGCTGATCCTGACTGTTGGAGAACTTGGAATATACAAATCTTTAATAGGTGGGGCGGGTTAGTATGGGAAAGTAATAGATTAGATGAAATTTGGCAAGGAAATGTATTTGATGGAGACCATTATGTATCAGATGGTGTTTACGTTTATAAAGTAATAGGAACAGGGTGGGATCCCTCAATAACATTTAAAACAACAGGAAGTATAACAATTTTTAGATGAAAAAAATAATTTTTATTTTATCCTTACTTTTGCTTACAGGGTGCTATGTTAGTGTTCCTACAAAAGTTTACAAAAACCCAAGTAAATACGGGTTTGACGCTATGATTCCCACATATTGGGACGGACAATACCCAGTGAGGTATTGGGAGAGTACAATTACAATTGGTGAAGAATTCACTGATTGGAACGGTTTGACATGGGTGATTGAAAAACACCCTACCAGGGAGGGAGTTTTAATAATTAAAACTGATATAAATAAATGAGTTTATCAAACTGGATTGTGAATTTTCTCCTTATGCTTTCAGCATATGGAAATCCCTTATCTCCTAGTGATGATGCTTGGGAATTTGATTTTAATGGAAATGGATTTATTGACATTTTTGATATAATGGATATGTTATCTATGCAACCTGTGTACGAAGAATTTGGCTTGTACGAAGAAAAATAGTACATCTTCCAAAAAAACCAAATGAAAGTTACTTTATTAAATGTTACTCCAAACGCTGAAGACCACATTGTGGAGGTTGCACGTGTATCTAGTTCACGTAAGAATAAGAAAGATAAACCAGAGGGCCTTCTTCGATACCTGGTACAACACAAACACTGGTCGCCGTTCGAGCACGGTCATGCGACGTTCGAGATTGAAACTTCCAAAGCCATCGGAATCCAGCTCATCCGCCACCGTTCTTTCTCTTTTCAAGAATTTAGTCAACGATATCAAGATGTTAATCGTTTGGAATCTATATTCGAACCCATTGAATTACGGGCGCAATGTGAAGATAACAGACAAAGTTCAACAGAAGTAATAAATCCAACTATAGCCTATAAGGGTAATGATTTAACTGCACAGGATTTAATTAATAGACATCTAGAAAATTCTCAACATCTTTATAAGAGATTACTAGATAATGGAGTAGCTAGAGAACAGGCTCGTATGGTTCTCCCACTTACTACTACAACTAAAATTCATATGACTGGCTCTATTCGTTCTTGGATTCATTTTCTTGAACTAAGAGATGATAGCCATGCACAAAAAGAAATTCAATTAGTAGCTCAGGAAATAAAGCGTATATTTATTAGGGAATTTCCTATAATATCAAACGCTTTAAAATATGGAGTTAAGTAAAAATCTATCACTCAATGAAGTGATTAAATCTAATACAGCTGAACGTAGAGGTATAGATAATAATCCAAACGAGACACATCTAGCTAATTTAAAATATTTAGCAGAACAGGTATTTCAACCTATTAGAGACCATTTTGGTGTACCCATTTATATTTCTAGTGGATATAGAAGCCCTGCTTTAAATGAGGCTATAGGAGGGTCACCTCGTAGTTTTCACTCGCATGGAATGGCTCTTGATTTAGATCAAGATGGTAGAAATAAAGGAGTTAGTAATGCTGATGTTTTTTTCTTTATTAAAGAAAATTTACCATTCTCAGAATTAATCTGGGAATTTGGTACTGAAGATAACCCAAATTGGGTTCATGTAGCTATTGCTAAAGGTCGAGAAAGTGAAAAAAAGATTAAAATAGCTGAAAAAATTAATGGAAAAACCCAATATAAAATTTGGGATAGAGACTAATTTTTCGTATCTTTCGTTGTAAAGGCGAAACTATGAATAAAGGAGCAGCGTATTGGATGGATCTTCGTCACTTTGATGATGAAGATCCTATCTTTTTAGCCCAAGTACAAAGGGGAATTACAAATTTTGTTAAAATTCTTACAGGAAAAGACATTCCTGTTGAATATGCTACGTCAGGTGATTCAATGACTGATGGAGAAACGGTATATATTGCGTCAAATCTTAAAGAAGACACAATAGATTACACAGTAGGTTTAGCTCTTCATGAAGCTTCACACGTTCTTTTAACAGATTTTGCATATCTTAATAAGGAACGCGGAAAAGTATTAGAAACTAAATGGAATATACCTAAAGAAGATGTTGATAATGTTTTTACTTTAATTAATTTTGTTGAAGATAAACGTATAGATCATTATGTTTACTCAACAGCCCCCGGGTATCAATTTTACTATGAAGAACTTTACCGCAAATCTTTTTACAATCAAATTGTAGATGATAATCTTAAGACAGATAATTTTACTACACCAACTTGGGATGCATATTTCTTTAGAATAATTAATATATTTAATCGTAATTCCGACCTGGATAAATTACCTGGATTAAAAGAAGTACGCAATTTACTTACATATAATCGAATTAATAAGTTAAAGTCTACCCAAGACAGTATAAAAACTGCTGTTGAAATATATAATACTATTAAGCAATATATTCAAGAAGAAGAGGAAAAAGAAGATGGGGAAGATAAACCATTGAATAATCAAGAATATAAAACACGTGAACAGGTAGAACGCCAAAAGAATTTTATTAATTCACAATATAGAAAAAAACGTGTTCATAAAAAGGTAAAAGAACAAGTTAATAAATTAGCTAATTCAGACACTAAAATTAACAATTATCCTTTATCACAAAATACATCTATCCCTACTTTAATCACTAAAGATTGGGAAGAATATTTTACAGGCCCTTTTGGTCATAATGAAGAAGCAGTTGATAAGGGATTATTTTTAGGAAAACAACTTCTTAAAAAACTTAAAGTTAGGAATACGGTTAAAAAAGATATTTTTGAAAATCAAAAGAAAGGTAAATTAAATTCTTCTAAATTATACCAGGCTCCCTTTAATGAAAATTTATTTTATAGGATAGAAAAAGAAGATTATAAGAATATTTTTATCCACATATCATTAGACCTTAGTGGTAGTATGAGGGGAGAAAAATTAACACAAACCATTCAAACAGCGGTAGCTATAGCTTATGCTGCTTGTAATATAAAGGGATTTGATGTAGAAATTTCTTTAAGAGGTACTATTGATACTAATAAGGCAAAAACAAACCAAACTCCTGTATTAGCTTATGCCTTTAATTCTAAAAAAGACTCTATAAAAAAACTACAACGGTTTAAAAAACTTATTACTTGTGGTATGACACCAGAGGGGATATGTTTAGATCAAATTAGAAAAAACTTACCTACCCCTTCTTATTATCAAGAAGTTTATTTAGTAAATATATCAGATGGGTTACCTAACATAAGTTCAGCTTCTTATAATTTTAGTACTGCTATTAACCACACAGCTAAAGTAGTTAATGAATATAAAAAAGATAATATTGGACTATTAAGTTATTTTATTCATGATACTTGGGATAAAACCCAAAAAGCAGAAACAACTTTTAAAACAATGTATGGGAAAAGTGCTAAATATATTGATATTAGTAATGTATCTTTAGTAGCTAATACAATAAATAATCTTCTTCTTTCAAATACTATTAAGGTTTGTTAAAAGTATATATATGTACTTCTAGAAAACTATAGTTAAAAAATAAATGGATATAGCTGATATAATTTCTAGATTAGAAGTTGTTATAGATAATATTGAATTTGAAGAAATCTCTATTACAGAAGTACAAGATACTTTAATATCATTAGTAAATGATATAGAATCATCATCTAATTTTGATGCTGATTTTGGGGATGTTAGGTTTGATAATTTAGATTGATATTTATCAACGTCTTTTAAAATTAAATAGGTTGCTTTAAATTAATGGAAGTAATCTACTATGGCAAAAGAATTAAATGAAGATACAGGTTTTACAGTCAGTTTAAAAACCTTAGCTGGGATAGGAGTAGCACTGGCTACAGTTATTGGGATGTGGTTTACACTTCAGGCTGATATTGCTGAGGCAAAAGAACTTCCCTTACCACCTGATCCCGAAATTACAAGAATGGAGTTTGATATGAAGGACCAATTAGTCCGCCAAACTATTATGTCAACTCAGGAAGATGTAACTGAAATTAAAGATCAGTTAATACGTCTTGAAGAAAAAATAGATAAGTTAGATTAATATGAAATATTTGGTTGCATTTTTATTCTTTATACTATCAACTACAAGTTTATCAGCACAAAATGCGCTATGTGATAGTGATGATATATGCGTTGTACAATTCAACGCATCATTTAATTCAGCTAATGAAGTAACTTGGTTAGACAAGCTTACAGATTGCGATATTAATACGCTAGATATTGTAGCTGATCCAAATTTACCAAAAGATTATAAAATTGTTGTTGTGCCTACTATCTTGGTTTTTGATCAAGGTGAAGAAGTAGCGAGGTTTCAGGCTAACATTATGATGACAATGGAAGCGACCCGCAAAGAGGTACAAGAATCCATAGACGAAATCATAATGAGCAAATTTTAATGAAACATTTATTAACTTCCCTTTTATTACTTATGGGTTTAACGGGTTTAGCACAACCCCCTGAACTCCCTTTAATTATCACTACGACTGTATGTGGTGACGATGTATCCTCAGTAAGATTAACTGGCCCCTGGTGGGGTTGGGATCCGAATGGGGGCCCCATTGCTGAAAATATTGGTGGTGATGTTTGGGCTTTTACTATCTTACCGGCTCCTACAGAAAATATGGAATATACACTTGTGGCAGATGGTGTTATAGAAGATTTAGTTGGATACGGCATAAACACAGGTAACTGGTCATGTGCCCCACTTACAGATAATTTTAGTTATGCTAATAGACAATGGATTGTAGGTTCAGGAAACGTTATAAACACGTATGGAACTTGTGATAGTTTTTGCCCTACTGATGGTTGTACAAATCCCTTAGCTATAAATTTTGACCCATTTGCTGTTTTTGATGACGGCACTTGTGAATTTCCACCTTGTGAAGGAGTACAAAATTTAACAGGCCAAATAGATTGTTTCCCGTGGGCACCTAACCAAGGTGAAATAAGTGTAAACTGGGATCCTACAGGACCTGGCTGCGATCCTATAGGTTTTTATAGAGGAACAGATTTAAATAATCTACAATTTATACCATATGGGCCTTGGTTTGGTAACTATTTTTATGGATACACAGAATCAACACCAGTATCTAGTGATGAATATTATTTTATAGTTGAATCTCCTGGGGGTATTTTAGATACTCTAATATTAGATAATCCTAATTGTGGGGTAGGTTGTATGGATCCTCAAGCTTCTAATTATAATCCTTTTGCGGGAGTTGAAGACGAATTTAACCCTTCTTGTGAATATGGTTATGTATCAGAATGTGGGAATGATAGTACACAAAATATTTATGTAAATATCACCCCAGATAGTTTTCCCTATGAAATAAGTTGGGAAATAGTAAGCACTGATAGTACTAATCAAGTTTTTGCTAGTGAAACTAATGGTTTTTATATTAATCCTAGTATCCCTGTTATTACTGAATATTGTATCCCCTTAGGTATAGAATTTACATTTAATATTTATGATATTTTTGGAGATGGGTTAGCGGGTTCTACTACTGGTGGATCTGCAGATGGTGAAGTTTTAATAACTACTGAATGTGGTGATACTATTTATAGTATTTTACCTTTAGAAGGCCAAAACCCTAATTTTGGGTATGGAACAACTAGTGTTCCTAATTTTTTAAATCCCTGCCCCCCTGATAATCCTCCTTTTGGGTGTAAAGATCCCGATTACTTAGAATTTAATTCTTTAGCTGAAAATAATGATCAGTCGGCATGTTTAACCTTAGCATCTCCGGGTTGTGTTGATCCCAACATGTTTAATTATGATCCCGAAGCTAATACTATGGATTTAATTCCATCTTGTGATTATACTTTAATGTTATTTGATGGAGGGGGAGACGGATGGGATGGCTCATATTTAGGAGTTGTTCAAGATGGAGAACCAATTGGTGCTTTTACTTGCACTGAACAGGAAGCTTTTTATACAATTAATATTAGTGCACTTACTCATATTGAACTTACTTTTTATGAAATATCTTTTGGTGGATCTTTTGGACAGGGTGGAACTACAACGGATGTTTCACAATGTGGGTTTAAGTTAATAAATTCAAATGGCCAAATAGTTTATCAAAAAGGTAATAACCCTTGGCTTAATCCTATTGAAGCTGGAGAAACATATACACCTTACTTAAATTGTGGTAACTATTGTATTCCATTTATTGAAGGGTGTACAGACGAAGAAGCCTATAATTTTAATAGTTTAGCTAATACAGCAGACGGAAGTTGTGTTTACTTCCCAGGATGTACTAATCCTTTATATTTAGAATACTTTGAACAGGGGTTTGAAGCGGATGTAAATGATGGATCTTGTAATGTACTAGTTGTAAATGGGTGCACTGATCCATCAGCATTTAATTATAACTCAGAAGCTAACTTAGATAATGATGGATGTATTCCAGTATTATTAGGTTGTACAGATGAGCAGGCTTATAATTTTGATATAAATGCTAATACTAATGATGATAGTTGTGAGCCATTTATGTTTGGTTGTACAGATGCAACAGCATTTAACTACGACCCTAATGCTAATACCGAGGATAATAGCTGTATTCCTATAATATTTGGTTGTACAGATATATCCCAATTTAACTACGATCCATCGGCTAATACAGAATACGAACCTTCAAATTGTGAACCAGTTGTTTTTGGTTGTTTAGATGCATCATCCTTTAATTACAACGAATTAGCAAATGTTGATGATGGTACCTGTATACCTGTCTTACTAGGTTGTACTGATGAAAATGCTTTAAACTATAATGAATTAGCAAACACAGATGATTTATCTTGTATCCCAGTATTATTAGGATGCACAGATCCAACAGCTACTAATTACAATGAATTAGCAAATACGGATGATGAATCATGTATACCTTTTGTATATGGTTGTACTGATCTATCGGCATTCAATTACAATGAATTAGCAAACACAGATGACGGAACTTGTGAACCCATAGTATTAGGTTGTACAGATATAGAAGCTTACAACTATAATGAACTAGCCAATACAGAAGATAATTCATGTCTCCCAGTAGTATTTGGCTGCACTGACCCATCAGCATTTAATTACGATATTGAAGCAAATACAGATAATGGATCTTGTGAAGAAGTAATATTTGGATGTTTAGATGAAAATGCTTTAAATTATAATCCTGATGCTAATACTGATAATGGGTCTTGTATTGAGGTAATAGAAGGATGTATGGATCCCTTAGCACTTAATTATAATGAACTAGCTAACGTTGAAGATGGTAGTTGTATAGATGCAATTTATGGTTGTACTGACCCAAATGCTTTTAATTATAATGAATTAGCAAACGCTGATAATGGCACTTGTATAGACATAGTTGAAGGCTGTACTGACCCAACAGCATTTAATTATAACCCAGAAGCTAATACTGAAGACTTTAGTTGCATTGAAGTAGTATATGGTTGTACTGACCCACAAGCAGCTAATTATGATGAGTTAGCAAACACAGATAATGGCACTTGTGAAACTGTATATGCTAACTGTACAGATCCAGTAATAGAAACATATAACTTATTAGGACTTGAAAGTGAATGTTTTGCTTGGGTAATAGATGTTAGCCCAAGTTGCTGTAATAGTGAATGGGCAGATGGGTGTCAAACAATATATAATTACTGTGATGAAAACACAGTAACTAATATAGAAGAGTTTGGTGAAACACAAATAATTGTATTCCCTAACCCCACAAGAGATCGCATAAATATCGCAAGTAACTTGCGTATAAACGCAGTCCTCTATAATTCCATAGGACAGCCCGTATTACAAGAAACTAATGTAAATCAATTGGATTTAAGTCAATTTGAAGCTGGTATTTATAACCTGATTTTAACTTATAATGACCTTAGGTTTACTAAAAAAATTGTTAAACAATGAAAAAGCTTTTAATCACTTTATTATGTTTTGTACCTTTTATAGTACAAGCTCAACAACTTAAAGACTGGGGTAAAAAACAACTTAAATTTGCTACTTTTTATACAGCTGTAACAGGTAACAATTCATTAGCAGATGTCAGTATTTACTCTATAAATCCTACTACTGGTATTTTAGAAGAGAATATTGAATCTACCCCTTTTGATTATACTTTAGCTTTTGGTGTTAGAAAAATTGCTCGTTTAGATTATGAGAATAGAAAAAATGTATTTTATAATGGTACTGAAACATCAGTTTCAGATGCTGCTACTGTGGGTAATGTAGAAGGTTTAGAATATTTATTTGAATTTGATTATAAAAGACAACAAGGAAGTAAATTTGTTGATCAACAACATTTTTTAAGATATGTACATGACCATTGGATTTTAAAAGTAGAATATGTCCAAGATGGGTTTGCTGATTTAAGATATTTTGAAGCTTCACAAAGATATAGATATAATGTAGCTAAAGAATTTTCTTTAAACGTAGGTTTAGTTCAACGTTTTTCTGAGCCTTATGGGTTTGATCCCTTATCTGAATTAGCAGGAGCTGATTTTACAAACATAGCTATTGAACAAGGTTATGGTACTAATTTTGAAGGAGAATGGATTAACCCAGATGGAGCTGTAGTTGCTGAAAATAATATAGTATGGAATGCCGTAGCACTCCCTAATGTATTAAATGAATATGTTAATCAAGAAAGAGCCTTACTACCTTATCAATGGAATCATTCCCTAGTATTAGGATATGATTATTATCACTATACTAAATCATTTTGGTTTCACTCTTGGGCTAGTGTATTACCACTTCACGTAAGTGCCAAGAACGAATATTCATATACTAACTTTGTTGACGGTAATACTTGGTTCGACTACACAGGTGGTTTAATTTTAGGGTGGCAAGTAAATAAAAGATTAGGTCTTTTCTCAGAAGGAAAATACCATAAGTACTGGAATCGTGTATGGCATGATTTCTCAGTTGGTTTTAATTATAGAATAATTTAAAACAACACAATTATGGCACTTAAAGATATTTTTAAAGACGAAAACGACATTAACGAAAAATCAGTAGTTGGATTTGCAGCATTTACTATTATGGTATTATTTGCTGTAGTAGATTTGGCAACAGGTTATTTTGGTCAAGATTTAGTAATTAATGAAACTATTTATAATTCATTTGTATTTGTAACACTAGGCAGCTTTGGAATAGCAGGTTTAGAAAAATTTGCTAAGTAATGTATGAATATAATGCAAAGATAGATAGAGTAGTTGATGGTGATACTATAGATGTTATTATTGATTTAGGGTTTAGTGTTTGGAAAAAAATGAGAGTCCGAATGGAAGGTATTAATACACCTGAATCTCGAACTAGAGATAAAGAAGAAAAAAAACGTGGATTAGCTGCTAAAGATAGACTTGTAGAAATTTTAGAATTTAATAATAACAAATGTGTTTTAAAAGTTTCTGGTGTAGGTAAATACGGTAGAGCATTAGCTACTGTTTTAGTAGAATCCCTTTCTCCCCTAAAGGGAGAAAATGGAATAACTCTTATTGATGTTAATAAACAACTAATAGAAGAAGGTCACGCTGTTGAATACCACGGAGGAAAACGTTAATTTTTTAATGTTTTTATATATTTATAACAAAACCCTATTAAATAATGTCTAGATTAGTTGAAAATAATGACGAATTTTATGGTAAGGTAAGAAAACCTAATAAGCTTAAAGATAATTTAGGTAATGTAGACCAAGAATTTGAGTCAATAAACCCATATGAATTTAAAAAGGGTATGAATTACGAATTATCTAAGGTAGGAGTATTAACATTACGTGAAGCTTCTGAAGAAGATAGGGAAAAAGCCACTGAAACAGTAATAAAAAATCTAAAAGAAACACCCTCTTATTATTCTTTATTAGTACATTATGAAACTACAACCAGAAATATACAGGGTAGAAAACCATCTTTTAAGTCTTTTGTAAAAGAATTTGCAGAATATTCTATGAAAGAAGTAAAAGAAAAATTTACTGTAGATAAGATGAAAGAAATTAAACTCAGAGAATCTGTTAGAGCTGAGGTTAAGAATATAATAAAAGAACTTTTCAAAACTAAATAAAATGACTATTGAAGAATTAAACAAACTCATTCAAGAAGAGCTTAAAGCTTACTTAAATGAAGAACAAACTGATGAAGCTGTTCACGGCATGGGAGAGGATGGTGATGATATTGAAGTAACTACTGACGAACCTGCTGAAGGGGGGGAGGAAGCTATGGAAACTTTAAGAAAAATTTTTGACATGCTTAAGCCTGTAGTTGAACCTGAGGAAGAAGAACCCGAAATGGACATGGATATGGACGATGAAGATAAGGGTGATGAAGAAGATGAGGAAGAAGAAATGGAGGAAGCTGTAGGATACCCTAATTATAAGGCCGATCAAGTCCAAAAAGTAAAATCCGATGCTACTGATGTTAATCAGGGATTAAACGAATCTATAGATACAGCTGCACGTTGGAAAAAACTCGCTAATATAAAATAAAACTTCTTCAATGGTCAATATAGACGCTTTATTGAGCGAATGGGCATACCGATGCAAGAAGGGCTATCCAG
>CAACVD010001021.1_pt1 | contig 13429 bp, 32 predicted proteins | sample 2381771 | NCBI WGS metagenome assembly CAACVD01 (sample SAMEA5211965, study PRJEB30684) | marine metagenome | biome: Marine; feature: Epipelagic; material: Water | collected 2015-10-15 | depth 15 m | reverse complement strand
AAGGATGTATTTCAGATTTATATTTTATTCAAGGTTATACTTATGACGCATCTACTTTTGGAGAAACGGATTCTACTTCGGGTATTTGGGTTCCGAAAACCCAACCTACAATTAATTATGGTGGAACAGGAGGAAACTCATGTCATTTAAAATTTGAAAACGCAGGTAACCTAGATTTAGATAGTGGAAGTAATAATGTTTCATTTACTACTACGGGAGCATTAACTCAAACTACTGATACTCCATCAAATAATTTTGCTACTTTGAATCCTTTGTTATCTGGAATTGGTACAGGAAGTAATGCAGTAACTTATATGGCTAATAATACTAGATGTGATGTTGGAAATAATGTTTGGAGAACAATGTGTAGTACAATGGCAGTATCAAGTGGCAAATGGTATTTTGAAGGTTTTGGAACATCTCAAGCTTCAGCTTATCAACATTACGGAATTACTTCTGTTGCTAAGTTTGATCAAGATCAAACTATGCCAGATAAAGAAATAAACGAAGAACAACAAACAGATGCATATTCATATGGTTATTATGGAAACAATGGACAAATTTATTATTCTACACCATCTTCAAGATCTAATGGTGCATATGGAGCAACTTATGGTGCATCTGATTATGTGGGTATATTTGTTGATCTAGATAATAACAAATTATATGTTGCTAAAAATGGTACACTTGCTAATAGTGGAACGGGTTATGATATAAGTGCAGATGGAAAACCATATTTTTTAGCTATGTCAATTTATGGTGCAAATGCACAAATTAATTTTGGTTCAGGTACTTTTGGATATGCCTCAGCAAGTTACTCAGTATTAACAGGAACTACATATGCAGACGCAAACGGACACGGAATATTTAAATACTCACCTAATCAAGGTGGTGCATCTAATTTTGATAGTGCGGCTAAGAATTTTTATATGTTAAATACTAAAAACTTAAAGGAGTTTGGATAATGGCTTACATTTCGTTTCAACCATCAGATCATTTTAATACTAAACTTTATACAGGAACAGGAAGTTCTTTAGCTATTACTGGTATGGGATTCCAGCCCGATTGGACTTTTATATATAATTATGGCGGAACTTATGCGTCAGCTATGTATAATTCTATGAGTGGAGTTACAAAACATCTTGAATCAAACGGAAATAGTGGAGAGCAAACAATAGCAAATACATTAACAAGTTTTGATTCAGATGGATTTACTCTTGGTGCTGATACAAACAGCTATGTAAACAGAAGTTCTTCGCCTAATAGTTATGTTAGTTGGAATTGGAAGTTAGGAACAACATCAGGAATATCAGGTGGAAGTGTAACACCGTCAGGATATACATTAAATACTACAAATGGTACTAGCATTGTCAAATGGAGTGGTGCTGGTGCTACATCTACGATTCCACACGGACTCGGAGTAAAGCCAAAAATGATTTGGATAAAACGAACAGATCAAAATGGAAATAATTGGCAAGTTTATCATTCAGGTTTAACTGCCTCAAAGAAATTGTTTTTAAATACTTATGGCGAAAGTGTTTCATCAGGTTGGATGAATAGTACAGAGCCGACTTCAAGTGTTTTTACAGTGATTGATGATGCTGATGTAAATGCAAGTGGTGGAACATATATGGCTTTTTGTTTTGCGGAAATTACTGGGTTTAGTAGAATTTCTACATTTTTTGGAAATGGAGATACAAACGGTTCGTTTTGTTGGACGGGCTTTAAACCCGCTATGGTACTTTACAAAAAAACGACAGGAAGTAATGCTAATTATCAACTTTGGGATAATAAAAGAGATATTGATAACGAGGCGACTAGTGCAATACACATTGACGGTGCTCATGCACCATCAACAGATGAAGGAATAGACATGTTATCTAATGGTTTTAAAATAAGAGGAGATCAAGCACATACTAACGGAAGCGGAATAAAATTTATTTATTATGCTGTTGCAGATGTTCCATTTGTTTCTTCAAATGGTGTTCCTGTAACTGCAAGATAAGGAAAATTATATGCAATTATCTAGACATTTTAAATTAGAAGAATTTACAAAATCAATGACAGCTATTCGTAAAGGAATAGATAATACACCCGGATCAGGTGATATAAAAAATCTTGAAGATCTATGTTATTGTGTATTAGAGCCAGTAAGAAATCATTTTGATAAATCAGTTACAATTACTTCAGGATATAGAAGTGAAGAGTTATGTGAAGCTATCGGTAGTAAAAAGACGAGCCAACACGCAAAAGGTCAAGCGGCGGATTTTGAAATATTCGGATTGCCAAATATTAAAGTAGCTTATTGGATTCAAAACAATTGTGATTTTGACCAATTAATTTTAGAATATTGGAAACCTAAAAACAAACAAGATATTAATAGTGGTTGGATACATGTAAGTTATAATGAAAAAGGATCAAATAGAAAACAAGTTATGACTTATGACGGATCTGATTATTTAAACGGATTACCTCAAATGAATTGGGAGAAGGGAGTGGTAGTAGCATAATGGCTTTAACAAAAAAACAAAAAAAATTGCCTTTAGCTTTACAAAAAGCTATATTAAAAAAACAAAAACAAACTAAAAAAAAGAGGAGAAAATAATGCCTTATCATACAGGACACGGTAAGAAAAAGAAAAAAGGTAAGAAGAAGATGGGTTCTAAAAAGAAAAAAAGAAAGTAATGGTCAAAATTGCTTCTATTAAGAATATCATCAAAGATCTTAAACCTAGACAACAAAAGACTATGAGATCACACGCAAAACATCATAGTTTGAAACATATGAGATCTATGGCTAGATCTATGAAAAAAGGAAGAACATTCGGACAAGCTCATAGATCTGCTATGAGGAGTGTAGGAAAATGAGTGGATTTACAACATCAACAACTTTAAGGGAAATGATAAATAAATTTCCTATGAAACGGAGAAAAAGAAGTGGCAAGAAAAAAAAGAAGAAAAAGCGTTCCAAAAGATAAAAAGACAGGATTACCTAAAAAATATCTGTCAGGTCTTAAAGGATCTAAAAGGACGAGAAGAGCAAGACTCATTAGAAAAGTTTCTTCTATATACAGATCCGGTGGATTCATTCCAAGAGATCTACTGAACAGAAGGACGAAAGCATAATGGCAAGAAAATTCAGAAAACCTCTATCAGCTTCAACTACAAGAACATTAAGAGCTAAAGCAAAAAAATCAAAATTATTTAACTTTGCAGATCTAAAAGCAATTTATAGACGCGGCCAAGGTGCATTTCTTGGAGGAGGATCTAGAAGAGTTTCTATGGCGGCTTGGTCTATGGGCAGAGTCAATAAAATGATCTCTAGAGGAAGATCTAGCACTTTTGATAAAGATATAGTAAGAAGAGCTATGAAAAGAAAAAGAAGATAATTTTATGGCAACAACAAGTCAAAAAAATAAAGAACATTTAATCCGTATAGAAGGTGAGATAGCACTTCTTAAACACGAGATTCAAACAATTCGTGGAAATCATTTACATCACATAGATTTAAGAGTTTCAAGAATGGAAAAAGTAATGTGGACGATCTGTTTGATTGCAGTAACACACCTTCTCTATACAGTTCTCAATTAGTTGCTTTTATTCACATTTCACTTTATAAGTGTAGTATGTATAAAAGGATTCTAGTTATATCAGATATGCACATTCCATATCATCACAAAGACTCAATAGAATTTTTAAAATGTATTAAAAAAGAATTTAAACCTGATTTCATTGTAAACATTGGCGATCTATTAGACTTTCACGCAATTAATATGCATACTCACGATCCGGATCTTTATTCACCCGGACACGAATTAAATGCATCTAAAAAATATGTAAAAGAATTAGAATCTGTATTTCCAAAAATGATTGAAGTAGATAGTAATCATTCAAGTTTAGTTTATAGAAGAGCAGTAAAATTTGGAATGAGCCGTCAATTCTTAAAAGATTATGGAGACTTTCTTGGAACAAAGAAATGGAAATGGATAGATGATTTAACTCTTAAAATGTCAAACGGACAAAAATGTTTTTTTACGCACGGTAGATCTGCTGATGTTTTAAAAGTATCTCAAACAATGGGAATGAATGTAACACAAGGACATTACCACACGGCTTTTACTGTAAAATATTGGGCTAATCCTGATTCAATTTTTTGGGGTATGAATGTAGGATGTTTAATAAATCAAAAATCTCTTTCAATGAGTTACGCAAAGAATTTTCGTACAAGGTTCATTTTGGGTTGTGGAATAATATTAGATGGAATCCCACGGCTTTTACCTATGGTCTTGAATAACAAAGGAAATTGGATTAAGAAGATAGTATGACGGACAAAAAAGACCCTCTAGAAGCTAAAATAAAGCGTTTTAAGAGGGGTTCAGCTCTAGATAAGCAGATAGGTGGCTCCCACTACAAAAACGGAAAAATAGAGGTGATTCAGTTGATTGTAGCCCATAAGTTAGATTTTATAGATGGCAATATAGTAAAATATGCAGTAAGAAAAAAGAATTATGAATCAGATAGAGAACGGTATGAAAAGATTAAACATTATTGCGAATTGGCATTGGAGTTAAAATGTGGTTCACATTAGGTAAGTTAGCATTAAAGACAGGAGCTCAGATCTATCAAAATAAAAAAAGAGCTCAAGTATTAGAATCAGAAGCAGAAGTAAAATATTTAGAACGAGCTTGTAAGGGTGAAGTAGAACTGAAAAAGATAGAACACAAGAGAATGAGTTCAGATCTTAAAGATGAATTTTGTTTAATTTTATTAAGTTTGCCTTTATTAATTTTAGCATATTCTGTATTTTTTGGAGATCCAGCTTTACAAGAACGAGTAGATTATTTCTTTGAAAAATTTGAGAATCTTCCTTTTTGGTATCAAGGATTAGTTATAGGAGCTTTCAGTACAATTCTAGGTATTCGTGGAGTATCAGCTATAAAGAAAAAATAATACACAATAGATTCATATATGGTAAAACTAATTATGAATCATAATGATTATATATTTGTAGATGCACAATTTTTCTTTGCTCCTTTAAACGATGATGAAGGTCTTGGAAAAGCTATATCTATTTCTTATATTGATAAATTTCCAAGCTTTGAACATAAAACAGAGATACTTAAAAATTTTGAAACTAATGGATTAATATTATTAGATTATGAAATAACTTATAGACCTATCAAAGCTAATGATGATCTAAAAGATTATGAGATTACAAGACACTAAAATATTATAGATCCAAGAATAAATCCTACAACAAAACAGATCCATTCCCTTCTATATTGAAGCTCTAGAGTTTTCCAATCGCTTTTTGTTTTTCCAAATATCAACATAATTTAATTTTTAAAGTAGGTGTAGCAACTTGTCAAATAAAGACTAACCTAGGGAAGTTTTCAACTACACCTACTATTTACATATTTCTATGTAAATTTCTTTTAACAAACTTCAATTCTTTACCAAAAGCATTAGGATCAAATATAGCAAGATCATTATCATCTTGATTATATCTAATATGAAATGACCATTGATTCTCTATTAGAATTGACATTTTAAAATCTGATAGAATCTTTTTTGGAAGATCATTTAATCTATGTTCCTCACAATAAACTGTTAATACTTTATGTTGAACAGATTCTTCTCTTTCAGGAAAAATAAAAAAACCACATTTATTAGGTTTAAGATCTGTTTCACCAGCATAATACATACAATAAAAATCTTTACACTTTTGAGGTCTTGATTCATAGATCTTACATCCAACTCCAATATTACAATCTTTACACCAAGAAAATGATTTTTTTGTAATACTAGGTATTTCAGGAAGTTTACAACACATATTACAATCAAAACATTTATTAGCCATACATTTCTCCCTCAAACCACATTTCACCTTCATTATCTAAATAATGTCTAATAGAATTTTTTTTAAAACCCTGATCCATCATTTCTTTGTATCTTAAAGTAATAAAATAATTCATTCCTTTTTCAGTAGCTTTTACTGTATATCTATTATTTCTATAATATTTAAACTCAACATATCCTTGTTGTCTTAATTTATATAATTCAGCACGAACATATAGATTATCTGATTTTGCTTGATCCTCTAATATATTTTCAAAATCTAAATATTTTCTATCATTATAATTAAGAATCTTATTAAGCAGATCTACAACTAAAAGTTCTACAAATACTTTTTGTTTATGTTTGCTCTCAACTAAAACACATAATATTTCAGAATCTAATTTTAAATTATTAGCTTTAGCAACTAAAGATCCTATCATTAATTTTACTTTATTTTCTTTTTGTATATTAGTCATATTTACCTGATAATGAGTTAAATTCTAAATTCTGTCTTACTTCACTTTGTAAAAGCATAATCTTTGTTTTCAACTTCTCCCATTCAACTTTCCAATGCAAATGTTTTGTCTTTGCATCAGAAAGTTCTTTTAATAAATCATTCATAGAATCATCAGTAACAATAAGAGCTTTTATTTCTTCAGCAGATCTTTTAGTTGCATCATTTTTAAAATATAGATATAATTTTGCGTTTTCTTTTTTAACTTCATCTTCCTTTAAAGTAAGATCTGCATAAGCTCCTGTAAAAGATTTTGATACTGAATCAAGAAGAGCATTAATTTTTTTTCTATCAAAAGTTAATGCATCAATATTAGAACTGATTGTTCCACTCATCGCTATCTCCTTCTTCTAATGGAATCTTATCATCCATATCGTCCAAATCATTTTTAGTAACGGGTTCTGCGTGATCCGGAGCAAATTGTTGAGGAACAAAAGGAACACTTTGTTCTACTGTCTTAAATGTACCAAGATTCCCTCTTTTCTGATAAGGTTTTTTCATTCTAAAACAAATAATTTGTTCTAGATTCTCACCGTATTTAGGTTGTTTATATGGTTCTTGTGTTTTAGATTCTATATACAATTCCCATCCTTCTTTTACATATTTTTGTATTTCAGGACTTTGCCACCATTTTAATACTTCAGAAAATCTATACTTTCTTTTAGTTATAGAACATTCTAATTTGAAATTTGTTGCTCTAGTACTAAATTCAAAAGCTGGAGATTTTCTTCCTGTTGAAAATAGTTTTCCTGATAATGCAACAAAAGGTAGTTTTTCTTTTTTATACATCTCGTTTATTCTCCTTTTTCCATTTTTTTACTTTATCGTTAAATTTAGATTCAAGATTCTCCAAATATTTAGAAGCTTTGAATCCTCTAAAATAAGCATCATCTATTTTTAGTTTCATCATAGAAACTTGTTTTGATGGTTCTTTAGGAACATTAACTATTCCTAAATATGTTATTTTAAAGTCGGTTGTTTCTTCTAGGAATCTTCTATATGTTTCAATCTGTATCGCATGATCTACATAAAAGTCTTTAGAAGTTTTTGTATCTAGAAGAGCTAATTTACCCTTCCAAGATTTTTGAGTAACTATCAGATCTAAAGTACCGGCAAGATCATATTTAGAACTATACATAGGAAGCTCACTCTCAACTATCTCTAGTTTAGAAGCTTTCCACCATTTAAGCCATTTATTAGCCATAGTCTTTAATGGTTCAGAATTAGGTATAGCTGGTTTCTTTCCTTTAACATATAGATCTATCCATTCGTGAAGATTAGTTCCTATATCTCTTGCATATTCTTCAAGTTCATTAGTTGATAATTCAACCTTCTTTATTAGTTTATTTATTTCATCAATGGGTTTCTTTTGGGAAATTAAAACATTCTTTAATCCATCAAGAACCATTTTTCTTTTCCAAAATAATAATCCATTTTTATTTTGATGATTTCCTATTACAGTTGTTACAGATGATTTAGGTTCTCCATCAACCATATATCTTTTTCCAAAAGCTTTAGGATTGTATTGTATATTTTTGCCTTGCTTATTTATTAACGGTTTCATCGTTTTCTACCTCTTTATGTTTAAAAACAGAAAACATCCATTTAAAAGAAAATTTTAAATATTTAGATGCTTTCATTAATTTAGGAGTGCTGATTCCATTAGATCCCTTCTCATATTTTTGAATCTGTTGGAAGGTAACTCCTATTGCATTTGCTACTCTTGTTTGAGTCTTACCTCTAATCAATCGTACAAATCTTATTCTTGCTCCAATAAGAGAATTTACAATAGACTCATCATTTGGGTCTAGATGATGTTTTTCTCTTAATTCAGCAATTCTTCTTTTTACTTCTTTTATATCATTCATAATCATCCTTTAATTCATTACTGAATGGTTGCGTCCTTCAAGACATTTTCTAGTAATATCTGTTGTTTGACTTTCAGCTCTAGGGCTTAATATCCAAAAAACAGTATTCCCAAAAAATGAAGTATTATCTTTAGCAAATTTTTTACAAAGAATTTTATCATTTGTAATTTGTTCTGCATTTGAATTTTCAAATTTTGATTTACCATTTGAATCAATCAATGGTGAATAAGAAGCACATCCGTTTAATAAAGTCAGTAATAGCGCTATCCCTGTTATCCTTTTTATCATTATGTTCCCTTCTATTATATTTTTTTAGTCTCAAACATCTTGAAAGCTAGATCCTTTTTCTTTGCTTCCAATCTTCTCAACATTTCCTTTACCTTCCTGATCCGATCTGTTGTCCTGAAGTATTGTTGAGATTGTTTGAGGTTTTTTACCGTATTTAGTTGCATATAACCTCTCTATTGTATTTCCGATTTTAAATATCGGAGTATTTGGGTGGAATACCACTCCAAATTTCTTTTTTGCATCTTTGAGTAAATCAAAGTGTTTTGTTCCTAAAATTAATTTAGTCATTATGCTATCCCTTCTTTTTTTTCTGCTCTATTCCATAATGAAATAAATCTCTCAATCCAATCACTTTGATCTGAATTAAGATCATACCAATTCATCAATGTATCAGCAGATTCATTTGGTAAATTATTCTTCTCTATCCAATCAGAATAGATAGAAGTTAATTTTTCAATATAGTCCATTATAATTGACTCCATTTGTTATTTTCAAAATACCACATTTGAACATGACCGTCGCCAACCATAAAATCCATTGGTTCAAAGTCAATTGTAGGTTTTCCGAAATTTACATTGTTTTTAAAATTACAAATTGAATAATAATATCCAAATTGTTTGTCGTTTCCGTCGTCATCGCAAGTATAAAATTTGATACCTTTAGATTTTATTTCTTGCTTAATACTCTCAACTTCATCTTTTGAAATTTTAGAAGTATCAGGGTTTTTAGCTTCTCCAAAAATATTCTTTAAATTTTCAAAAAAATAAAGATGTTCGTAGTTATCTAGTTTAGTCATGTTTTCCCTTTTGTTAGTTTTTATTTTCATATTCCAAAAATATTCTCAAATTCAGGTTGAAAAGTCAATATCAAAAAGCTCAATAAAATCAAGGTTTTTAGAGGTATAATTCAAGTCTAATTAGAAAATATAGTGATTATTTTTAGCGATTCATATATATTATTGCTATGATTCATTTAAAAGGATATAAAAGAACAACTAATGAATTAAAGTTTTTTAGTTATTTTTTAGTTATCCTTTTATGTTTAAATAAACGAGTGCCGTTGTTCCCTCAACGGCACAGAAGGGAAAAATGCTAACTAAAGAAATAAAAAGTCTATATGGAAATCTCATAGCAGTACAAGGTAGATATGTGGATCTTTGTATAAAATTAAAAGAAGATCTAAAATTAGAATATAAGAAGGATTTTATGATAGTTGCTTATACGCAACTAGATAAACCTATTAGGACAATTAATGTTCCTGATAAATTTAATGGAAAATCTAATATCTTATATTATTATCATTGGAAACCGTTTGATAAAAATCAAAGTACTTTATGGGCAGATACAGATCTAAAAAAGTAAAAGATTATATGAGATCAGTAGCAGATCTAGGATGTATCTGTTGTGGATCTATTCCGGAGCTTCATCATCCAAGATTTAATGTAGGAATGGGACAAAGAAGTTCTGATATGGATGTTATTCCACTTTGTCCGACTCATCATCGCTTGGGCAAGATCTCAATACATTTAGGAAAAAAAGAATTTATAAAAAGATTCGGAACTGAACAAGAATTATTGGAGAAGGTAAAAAGGATGCTAGAATGAAATCAGGATATTTCCTCGCTTTTCGTAGTGTTTGGCGACATCCAGCTTTTAAGAATCTAATTGAGTCAGCAATATGGCTATATATTGTTTCAAATGCAACCCATAAAGATAAAGAACTAAAATTTATGGAAAATCCTGTATTTGTCAAAAGATCTGAATTAATATTTCCAATAAGGAAAAATGCATCAATTTGGAAAATGCCTTATTCTAGTATGAGAGCTTTCATCCAAAGGTTGAGAAGAAAACGAATGATTACCACAAGATTAGCCACTATCAACCCACATAGAGATCACAAATATAAATCTGTGACGATAATTTCCGTTGTTAATTATGATAAATTTCAGCAGTATGATCCAAATGGAAATCGTATCATGCCCACTAGCGAACAGTTACTAAGTAACAATACTAATACATATACTAATATTAGTTTAGCAAAAGTGGATAAAACTGAATATAAGATTCTAAGCGAATGGGGTCACGAGCAAATAATTTTAAAAGATGGAAAAAAATATAGGAAGCACAAATGGAAGAATATACCGTTGGAATTGATAAAATAAAATGTCCTCAATGTGATGGGAGAGGATTCTATTCTGTTGATTATCATTTATGCGAAGAAGAAACACATGCTCGTTGTGAAGATTGTAATGGAAAAGGTAAGTTAAATGTTGAAAAGAAAAAAGAGATATAAACACGCAATAATAAATAAAAAGAAATATTATTTCTATTCAATCCGTTGGTTTGACATCACCGGCGATGCGGGTCATAAAACTAAAGATGAAATGGATAAACTTCCTATTTCTAAAATGGTTACTCAAGCTTATGTTTTTAAGAAATCTAAAAAATTCTTAATCACATTTAGTTCTTATGATGAAACAGATGAAGTTTTTAGTGATAGAAACATATTTCCCATAGGTTGTATTATAAAAATGGAGAAAATTGAGATCTAGCTTAATAATTATAATATTGTTGTTTTGTATATCTTGTAGTAAAACAGATATAGATCCAAGTATGACAATAATCAGAACGATAATTCAAAATGGAAATTGAACAAGCGGATATTAATTCTATAAAGCCGTATAAGAATAATCCAAGAAAATTATCAGATAAAGCAATTACAAAAGTTGCTAATTCAATAAAAGAATTTGGATTCAGGCAACCGATTGTAGTTGATAAAGATAGAATAATCGTAGTAGGACACACAAGATTCAGAGCTTCAAAACAATTAGGATTAAAACAAGTTCCAATAACAATAGCAAAAAATTTAACTCCATCCCAAATAAATGCTTATAGAATAGCTGATAATAGGACAAATGAAGAAGCTGAATGGAATGATGATTTATTGAATGTTGAAATCAAAGAATTACAAACTCAAGACTATGCTTTAGAAGTATTAGGATTTGATGATAGAGAATTAGATAAGATATTATTTGAAGAAAAAACAGGACTTACAGATGACGATCATATTCCAGACGATCCTAAAAATGTAAAAACAAAAGAAGGCGATATTATTCATCTTGGAGAACATAAATTATTATGTGGAGATTCTACTATTGAAGATAATTACATAAAATTATTAAATGGAAAAAAACCCAATATGGTCTTTACAGATCCGCCGTACGGCCTAGGTTATGAATATAATTTACATGTAGATAGAGCTGGTGATGAATATACTAAATTCTGTGATTCTTGGTTTACTCTTATACAAAAATACAGCGAATTTATATTTTTGACAGCTGGATGGAAATACAACAAATTTTGGCTTATGAAAGAACCTACTGATATTTTTTATTGGTTAAGTAGAAATAAACAATCAGGCGGAAAGCTCTCTCATTTTAGAAAAGTAGAACCTATATTCTTATGGGGAAAGCCAATAGGTTATCCCAAACGATTATATAATTTAGATTATTTTGATTTTATGGGAGATAGATTAGATAAGTTAAGAGAACATCATACTTGCCCAAAACCTGTCAAATTTATAATGGAAGCTATTAGTCTTTTAGATAAAAATAGTATAGTATTGGATGTCTTTTTAGGATCAGGAACTACTATTATCGCTTGTGAGAAAACCGACAAGATCTGCTATGGGATAGAAAAAGATCCTAAATATTGTGATGTAATAATTCAAAGATGGGAAGAATTTACAGGAAAAAAGGCAGAATATGAAAACAGACAAAACTAAGGCAAAAACACAAAAAAAACAAAATCAATTAGGACGACCTAGATTAAAAATAGATCTAAATATCCTTGCTAATCTTGCACAAATAGGATGTCCTGATTATGAGATTGCTAAAATATTAAATATATCTCCAAGAACATTATCTAGGAATTATGCCGAATATATTGATGAAAATAGAGAGAAGGGAAAAGCATCATTAAGGAAGAAGATGTGGGATAAAGCATTGAAAAAAGATAATACAATGATGCAGATCTGGTTAAGCAAAAACTATTTAGGATTTAAAGATAAGATAGAAACTCATAATACAACAGAGCCGATTCCGTTAGTGATTGAAGCTGATGCGGAAGAAGTAAATGGCTAAAAAAAAAGGTAATGTCTATGGTCAAACTGTTGTTTATGAAAAAACTTATAAAGGCACTAGTATAGGCAGAAGACCAAATACTAGTACAATGAATAAGCACAAACGAAGAACTTGGAAAAAGTATAGAGGTCAGGGTAGATGAAACGATCTAATTTTTATCCAAATGGAGAGATAATAGATTTTAGATTGCCACAAGATTTTAGACAATCTGAAGGTAGAGGAAGTTGTGGAAATTGCGGTCAATATAGCAATAAACATTCATTTTGTAATGTATATAAAAGTTTCGGTGTTAAAGATGTTTATGTATGTAATCAATGGAGACAAAGACACTTTAAAAGATGAAATATCTTTATATCCTTTTGCTTTCAGCTAATATTGAAGGATATTACACAATTAAATTAGATAGAGATCATAAATATACTTGTTTTGAACAAGCAGATATTTGGATTGAAAATAATGCAACTCATACTTGGGAAGATCAACAAGGTTATTATCTAAATAGATCAGGGAAAAAAGAATTAGTTTTTGGAGCTTATTGTGATAATAAATAGATTATGGCAAAATATAGAGGAAGATCAGTAAAGCTAAACAAAGTACAAAGAGGTGATGTAAAAAAATTTAAAGTCTTTGTTCGCAATCGTAGAACAGGAAGAGTTCAAAAAGTAAATTTTGGTCAAAAAGGAATGACAATAGGTCGTAATGATCCAGCAAGACGAAAAAGTTTTTTCTCTCGTTTTAGACCCATCTTGGCTAAAGCTAAAAGATCAGGAAAACAATTAAAT
>CAACVD010001020.1_pt1 | contig 13429 bp, 5 predicted proteins | sample 2381771 | NCBI WGS metagenome assembly CAACVD01 (sample SAMEA5211965, study PRJEB30684) | marine metagenome | biome: Marine; feature: Epipelagic; material: Water | collected 2015-10-15 | depth 15 m | reverse complement strand
TTAAAAAAGAAAAGTCTGCAAAACTACGTAATGCTAAAATACGTTTATCTAATATAAAACTAAATGAGTTTGTACAGGTTATGCGAGGTAAATCTAAATGGATAAAACACTAAAATTAAATGGCTGAAGTTAAAAATTCTTTTCTAAAATCTAAAATGAATAAAGATTTAGATTCTAGATTAGTGCCTAATGGCGAATATCGTGATGCTCAGAACGTGCAAATTAGCAAGTCTGAAGGTGATGACGTAGGTGCTTTAGAAAATGTACTTGGTAATTCAAGTATTGTTAATTTTACAACTGCAGCTGGTTATACCGTAGGTGATTGTATAGGTTATTTTGTTGATGAATTTAACAGTACAGTATATTTGTTTTTTACAGATTATACAGACCCAAGAACATTAGGACAATCTATATACAGCCCAACCGCTAAAAACTCTATTTTTTCTTATGATATAAACGGAGATATTATAACAAAATTAATTGAAGGTGCTTTTTTAAATTTCTCTAAAGATAGACCTATTATAGGTGTAAACTTATTAGAAAATTTATTGTTTTTTACAGACAATAGAAACCAACCTAGAAAAATAAATGTTGACTTAGCGAATCCTCAAAGATTAACTACTCCTACTTATTACACTACTGAAGATCAAATATCTGTAGCTAAATATAATCCTTATCAATCTATTAATTTAATAGAAACTACAGTAACAGGAACTGGTGTAATAACGGTTGATACAACAAGTTCTGTTACAGTTACAGTAACTTCTACTACAGGTAATATTTTAGTAGGTGCTACAGTTACAGGTACTGGTATTACAGGTAGTCCTACTGTAGTTAGCTTTGTTCCTAGCACAGGAGTTGTAACGCTTAGCCAAGCTCAGAGTTTAACTGCTACAGACGTATTAACTTTTACTCTTACAGCTACACAAACTACTATGCAAGATGTTAGTAGTGAAAAGCTACCTGATGGAACAACTAATAATCCTTACTACAATCCAAATTTTTCTGGTGATCCTCAGTATTTAGAAGATAAATTTGTAAGATTTAGTTATAGATTTAAATTTATAGATGGTGAGTATTCTATACTAGCGCCGTTCACGCAAGTTGCTTTTATACCTAAGCAAGATGGTTATTTTATTGAAGGAGACGAAGAACAAGCAGTTGCAAGTACTATTGTTGACTTTATGGAAAATAAAGTTACTCAGATAGGTTTGCAAATACCACTTCCTGACACAAAGACTAATTTATCTTCTAAATATTTAATTACTGAAATAGATATTTTATATAAAGAATCAGACGCGTTAGCTGTTCAAGTTGTAGACACTATACAAGTTAGCACATTATCAGGATCAGAAACAGTTCTTGAATATAATTATTTATCAACTAAACCTTTTAAAACTCTACCTTCTGATGAAATAATAAGGGTTTATGATAAAATACCCGTAAAAGCTTTTGGGCAAGAGGTTATTAGTAATAGAATTGTTTATAGTAATTTTCAAAATAAACATACACCACCTTCTGGTATTAATTATCAAGTAGGTGCTACACCAAAATTAGCTAGTGCTAACGCATATGGAAACGCAAAGTCACGTGTAGAATATCCAAACCATAGTTTAAAACAAAATAGAAATTATCAAGTTGGAGTTGTTCTAGCAGATAGATATGGTAGACAATCTACAACTATATTATCTAGCAACACAAGTCAATCAACTGGCGCTGGATTTGGTGCTGATACTGTTTATTTACCTTATAATCCAAACAGTGATTCAATAACATTTGCTGGTGACTCATTAAAAGTTCAATTTAATAGTATTCTAACAGGCGTTGGATTTGATAGAAATGAATCTACTGGTATACCTGGTTTGTACAATGGTGTTTCTACGGATGCTAATTATAATCCACTAGGTTGGTATAGTTACAAAATCGTAGTAAAACAAGTTGAACAAGAATATTACAACGTGTACGCGCCTGGAGCTATTAAAGGTACGCCATTTTATACTGGCACAGCTACGGCTACAAATCCAGAAGAACAAAATGCTTCCTTTATAACTTTATTAAATGACAATATAAATAAAGTACCAAGAGATTTGTCTGAAGTAGGGCCTCAGGACAAGCAATTTAGAAGTTCAGTGCAGCTTTTTGGAAGAGTAGAAAATACAGATAGGGCTTTTAGCAATATAGGCAATCAGCAGTATTTTCCTGGAAGAAAATCTTTTACAACTAATACTATAGAAGATTTGTTTGATTTGTTTGATACGGCAGATTACTCAGGATCTTCAGGAAATATACCCGTTACAAGTGATACAAACCCGTATTATTCATTTTTTAGATCAGAGTCTAATCCATTTATAGCTGAGTTTATTACATCACAAACTGCAACTGATCAATTTGGTATAATAAATATACAAGGAAATTCAAGTAATCCACCTAATTACGCTAAGTTTGGAAACTTAACTGTATTAGAAACAGCACCTACAATATCTAGACTAGATATATTTTGGGAAACAGCCACGTCTGGTCTTTTATCAGAGCTTAATACAGCTATTAGCGCTGGTGGGAATAATTTAAATGCCACTGGTATTGATGCTTGGAATTTTACTTTAGATGAAGCAGACGCGCCTGGAACTGTTATTGTTAATGATTTTTATTTTGTAAACAATCTTGGCCAGCAAATAACACCTTCATCTGCAACACTTGAGGGCGTTGTTGATCAACTAGGAAATGATGTAACAACACAATTTGTATTTAGTGCTGGTGGTAGTGCTAATACTTATGATATAACAACAGCAGGTGGAGCTTATTTTTATTATGATAATCCACAAGGTTATGTATATACTTTTACTTTTAGAATTAACAACACAGATCCAAACATAACTATACAAGGTCAATTAGCAAATGTAGCACCTAGTGTTTCAAATAATACATCTATAAGTGTTCCACAAGGAACTTCAGAAATTATAGCTACAATAAACGCTCTTAATGGTTCTAACACTGCTGGTGGACAATCTACAAATGATATAACTAATACAATAACAGCTCAATCAGGCGCTGGTATTTATACGTTGACTAATAACGGTACAAAAGTTATAAACACATCTGCAGCTGCAACAGGTAGTGGTCAATTTACGTTACAAACAACAGATGCTGGAGGTTTGTCTATATCTACTACTTTTAATGTTATTTTTACACAGCCAGCTGTAAATGCAGATTTTAATATTAACGGCGGCAAAACAATAAACGACGGAGATGGTGTGGCTCTTTGGTTTGCTAATAACACTACAAATCTTACAGCTAACATACCTAATTATTTAGACGGTGGATCTGGAACAAGCGCAAGAGACTTTTTGTTTGGGTTAACCGCGCCAGGATCTATAAATACTACTTTATTAAGAGACGTTTGCCAACCCAACATAACGCCTACAGGTGGTAGTGGGACTTTTACCAATCAAACTTTTGGAAATCCTTTAACCGTTGGTACTTTTTATGTTTGGATTCAAGGTATAAACAGTACTAATTTAATAGCTGGTCAAGGTACTCAAGGTTCTGACAGAGTGCCAAATTTAAATACTAGATATGCTATACAGCGTAGAGCTAATTCAAGCTCTAGCTGGCAAACAGCTGTAGATATTTCAAATATTTCTTTAGATGCTACTGCTACAACTAGTACTTGGAACTGGGATTTTACAACTGGTGGAACAGATAGAGGTTTTGTTTCAAGTTCAAGCAATTACGATCCACAAAATTTTGCGCAAGGTCTTCGTCTTACCAGAGTAACTCCTAGCACTACTGGTATATATGATCCGGCCTACTCAGGTCAGGTTTTTGCTTTTGATACAGCAGGGGAATATAGAATAATACTTGGAAATCTTAGTGGAGGTTCTTCTAATTTTTCGTCTTCTAACCCAGCTAATTACGATTATTGGAACGTAAGTGGGCCAACTGGACAATATGGTTTCTTTTCTAAAACTGGTAATTATCAATTAGAACAAAAACTAGGTTGCAACAATCCTACAGGTGTTAACGAACCTTTAGCTACAAAAACAAGTAAGGTGTATGTGCATGATTTTAACGCGCCTGAATCAAATATAGCGCCTGATTACGGTACTAATCCAGGTGTTTATAGATATCAAATAGCTAGTAGTAGCACTTGCGGTTCTACATTTACATCTACAGGTGTTAATTATTATGCAGCAGAGCCTTTTGCTAAGTATGTAACACAGCTTTATACTGATGTTAATTTAACTACTGAAGCTACTTTTGGAAGTCAAGCAAATAAAAGATTTAGAAGAATGCAACTTATAAATACAGCTAGCACTGATATAAGTAACCCTGAATATACCAATCAAGGCGCTTATACAGCTACATTTACAACAGCAGCTGTAAGAACTGGAACTGTAACACGTTGTGATTATACTTAATTTATGGCAGCAATAGTAGAAGTAAAGTTTTTTAACTCTTTTTTATTAAAGAAGACAGCTCCACAAAACGCTAGCTCTACCACGCCACCAGTCTGGAATGGTTCTACCGGTGTTCCAACGGGTATTGCCGGTGCTTATCCTGTAGCTTCCAGCCCTGTGCAAGCGGATAGTTGGGCTATTGAAGAAGCTAGAATACGCGGAGGTTATAATAATGTTATTGTAGATTTAGGTGTAAAAGCTTATTTAGTAGAACCAGAACCTAATGCATCGTTTAGAATAAACAGTATGATATACTCAGGTATATTTAATTCTAGAACCGGTATTAATGATACTAATGTATTTAGCGTTGGTGAAGACATAACAAGATCTGTAGATCCTGCTAATGGTAGTATACAAAAACTATACGCTGAAGATACAAACCTTATTATATTCCAAGAGAATAAAGTTAATAGAGCTTTAATAGATAAAGATGCTATATATTCTGCTGAAGGACAAGGCACCGCTGTAAGCACTAATAGATTAGTTATAGGTCAAATAGTACCTTATGCTGGTAATTTTGGTATTAGTAAAAATCCTGAAAGTTTTGCAGTGTATGGTTATAGAAAATATTTTACAGATAAAAATAGAAATGCAGTAATGCGTTTATCTCAAGATGGTCTTACAGAAATATCTAACTATGGTATGATAGATTATTTTAGAGATGAGTTTAAAAATTTAGATACTATAGGTGTTAATGGTAAAGCTATTGGTGCTTGGGATATATATACTAAACAATATGTATTAAGTCTGCAAGGTTCTAATATTACAAATACTTTTCAAACACTTTCGTTTGATGAGTCTGTTAGAGGTTGGACTAGTTTTTATACGTATAAGCCTGAACAAACCTTTAGCGTACAGAGTAATTACTTTAGCGTTAAACAAGGTCAATTGTATCAACATAATAAAAACACAGGTCAAAATAATGACAGGTCTATATTTTACGGTACATATTCTGCCTCTTCAATTTCATTTATATTTAACCCACAAGTTAGCTTATCTAAAGTGTTTAAAACTGTTAACTACGAGGGATCAACAGGTTGGGAAGTTTCAAGTTTTAGCGCGGCTAGAAGTTTTGAATTAAATGATACTTCAAATTTAGTTTATAGCTATGACGAAGGTGCTTACACAAATAACGGTATACAATACTATGCTGGTTTCTATAACAAAGAAGGAAAATATTTTGCTAACTTAGTTAACAGCAGTCAGCCCACAACAGGTGAAGTTGTTTTTGGAGATGATATGACGGGTGTAAAAGGTTACTATGCAACTGTAACTATAAGAACTGATAGCTCTACGCAAGTAGCTGGAGCTGGTGGTAAAACAAGAGAATTATTTGCTGTATCTTCACAATATGTAGAATCAAGTTATTAATGGAATTAAATAAAATAAAATCTAATAAATTAGCTAACATAGCTGAGTTTAGAAATAAAGTAATGTCTTTAGAAAATAAAATGTTATCTTCTGACAATGAACATATTGTTAAAGGTAACTCTGATACGTTTCCATTAACGCATTCTTTTTCAGATGGCGTTTATATAAGAGAAATGTCTATGTTAAAAGGCGGTATTGTTATAGGTAAAATACATAATAAAAGCCACACTTGGTTTTTAATGAAAGGTAAAATAAAAGTAGCTACAGAAGACAGCGTGGTTACTTATTCAGCGCCAACATATGTAAATGCTAAAGCTGGTGCTAAAAGAGTTATAGCTGCAATTGAAGATTCTGTTTTTGTAAATATACATCCAAATCCAGATAATATAAAAAATACAGACGAATTAGAAAATATACTTACATGTAAAACATATGATGAGTATGTAAATTATAAAGTTAAAAATTAAGAAATATGACAATGGTAACGGCCGGTTTGATTTCAGGAGGTGCTAGTCTTTTAGGCGGACTATTCGGTGCATCTTCAGCTAAAAGAAGACAAAGAGCAGCTGCTAAAGAGAAAAAAAGATTAGAGGCTAAACTTACTAATCTTGAAAACAATAGGCAAGCTGTTGTTAATCCTTATGAAACTGTTAAAGATTTGTCTGGCATGATTAGTAATCCATACGAAAACTTAGGGGTTGCTACGCAAGCTGCTAGAAATCAAGCGGAGCAGGCAGATATTTCTTTAGCTAATACATTAGATATATTGAGAGCTACTGGCGCTTCGGCTGGTGGTGCGACTGCTCTTGCTCAGGCAGCATTGCAAAGTAAAAAAGGTGTATCAGCTAGTATTGAACAGCAAGAAGCCCAAAACGAAAAGCTTAGAGCCCAAGGGGAACTAGCCGAAACAAGAGCGCGTATGGCTGAAGCTCAAAGAATTCAAACTGCAGAGGCTGCTGGAAAACAATTTGTATTTAGCGCACAGGAAAATAGAGAGATGCAGCAATTAGACAGGATTTCAGCTCAGCTTTCAGGCGCGGAAGCGCGTGAAGCTCAAGCAGCATCAGACAAGGTAGGGGCTATAACAAGTGCTGTAGGTTCTATAGCTGGTATTGCTGGTAGTTATATGGGTGGATACGCGCAAATTGAAGCAGCTAATCAATAAAATAAATTATGAGTTATAGAAATCCAAGACAATTTATAGATACTTCTACTGCAAAGCATTTTGAAAGACTTCAACAAAATATATCTGGATCATTTGCTTCATTTGCTAAAGTATATGGTGACTCTTATGCTAGAGCAATAAAAGAAGAGCGTGAAAGAATAAAAGCTAACGAAGCTGCTATTTCTAAACGTAATGCTAAAATAGAAGATGATGCTAATAAAATAAGATTAGATGGGGCTAAAGTTAGAGCGAATAATCCTTCTATTAGTTTTCAAGATTTAAACGAAGAGGTAACTACATTTGCCTATATTAAAAATAAACTAGACTCAAACCTTATAACAGATACAAAAGAAAGATCTAAAGCTAATCAAAGAATAATATCTATAAAAGCGCTACCAGAACAATATAGAGGAGGTTTAGAAAACCTTATTAGTGTTGGGCAAGACTATAGCGAAAAAAGTAATCTTATGAATCAGCCAGGTGGTTTTTACGGTGGTGCAAATTCTAGATTGTTTGAAGATTTTGGTGTAATAAGTAACAAAATAAAAGGTAATGTTAAAGCGCAGCACAAATATTTAGAAGATACTAACGTATATGAAATAGGTTATTTAATTACTCCAGAAGGTGAAGAGCCTCAGTATTATTCAGGCGCAAGATTAAAAGAAATTGTTAATAGTAGAGATGGTAGCATGGTTACTATACCTGATGAAACAAAAGATTTTATTACAATGCGAGATTCTGTAAGAGGCTATAATGAAGACAGTGAAGTGAAAGAATTTCCAGAAAATCTTCTTATAGGCGAAGAGTACCAAGAAGTTATAGACGGTGAGTTGGTAACATTTAGAAATGTAAATGCTGGAGCTGCAGAAAAAAAAGTTAATGCTCAATTAGATGCAAATGTTGATGGTGATGCGTTTACTGACTGGGAAAGAGTTGCTTTTTTTAACACACAAATTGATCCTAATAATCCTCTTATACACCCTGATTCTACAGATTTTGATAGAGACATAAATAACAAAAGGTTTTCTGAAGGTTACAAGGAGTATTTTATGAAAAATTTTGTTCCAAAAAGAATAGCTTTAAATAGACGCAGGCTAAGCCAAAAAGAATTAGATGCTAGAGCTGGCGTTGGCGATTTTAAAACTTCAGCGCCAAAGGAAAGAGCTTCAACTGTTATAGATTTATTATCAGAAAGCCCTGAGCAAGCTGTAGCTACATATTTAGGTGAAATACCTTTTACTAGAGATGGTAGTAAAATAACTATAACAAGAGAATCTGGTGATGAGACTTGGGATTTAACTATTCCTAGTCAGTTTGAAAATCTAGCTACTGAACTTCATAAAAAGAAATATGGTGATGATGATAAAACTTTAGATGCTATAAGAGATATACTAAAGACAAAAGACTTTGACGCTATTTTAAAACCACCATTTGTTGGTCCATCTAATAAACCAGTATTACCAGTAAAAAAATAATATATTATGTTTAAATTAAATGGAACTGAATATTCATTAGAAGAAGTTACTTCAGCTGCTGAAAGTTCTAATCTTTCTGTTGATGAATATGTAAATGAATTCGGTCTTGAAACTGTAGAAGTTACAGACGAAATACAAACAACCCCAACTGAGGGAAAGACAAACGGTGCTGTGGCAAAGGGTGCGACTGCAACACCAGTAACCGGGCAAGCACCCGAGAATACGGAATCAGACTCGGTAGATACTTTTGCGGAATCACAAGATCCTAAACTACGTTTTATTGATTTTAAAATAAACGGAAAGGAAAGTGTATTATATGAAAGTGATTATAGCAAATTCGCTGGTCAACCTATGCCGTCTGAATATGGAGAATCATACGCTGGTAAAAATTATCCTGAAACATTTGAAGAATACGCTAAGCTTTTTAAAACACCTATACAAACAATAAATAAGGGTGTAGATTTAGAATCTGGTATAAAAATAGAAGAATTAGAAGAGGTAGTTGTAACAGGCAAAGCTACGCCTAAAACAAAAAAAGCTAGACAAATAGCCTCAGGTGTTTTAGATACTCAAGCTAACATAACGGAGGAAAATAACAGTGATTTAATTGTTAGTGGAGTTTTTAAACCAGCACAGGATATTTATAATGATTTTTTAAAATCTGTTCAAACTGTTAGATCATACGAACAAGGAGGCAAAGAGCAACAACAAAAAGAAATAGATAGACTTGCCTCTGAAAGAGACGCCGCGTTAATAGAAGCTATAGGTGAAGAATATACTAATGTTTTTAAAAACAATAATTTTTCTATAGTAGATATAAGTACAGATGATCTTCATGCTAAAGATATTGAAAATCAAATAACTAAACTAAGGTCTCAAGCTGCTGAAAATTATATTAGACAACAAATACGAGGTACTGACATAAATCCTAGAGCTATAGACATACAAATAGGATATGAGCAAGAAAGTTTTACTGAAGATATTTTTGGACAAACAGAAGTTCAAAATGTTATAAAAGAAAACAGAAGAGTGCTTCAAGAATATGAAGAAGACTTAGGTTTTTTAGCAAATAGAAGACCTTTAGAATATGATGTACCTGTTACTTTTAATGGTAAAACTTATTTAGTTAAAACACCGCCTAGTTTAGGTGAAATAGAAAATAAAGCAGTTCAAAAAACTACTAAAGTTTTACAGCAGCAGTATCAAAATATTTTAAAAAGACAAAAGGCTCAAGACAAAAAAGCACAACCTTATTTAGATCAAATAAAAGAATATGATAAAAGGCTTAGCATGTTTCTTGATCCTGAAAATCTTCCTACACAAGCAAGCGCTGATCTTTACAATAGCCTTATAGACAAAAGAAACCAAGCTGTTGTAAGTTTAAACGCTGCTGTACCCATAGAGGAGCAAACAAAACTAGTTAATGATGCTAATGCTTATAGTTCAGAGTTAAAACAACTTGAAGAAAATGCTAAAAACATTGGTAGTACATACATCGCTGGATCTGCTCTTTCAAAAAACTATAGTAAGTTTGATAAACTAATGGCTACCATTGATAGTCAATTGCTAGCACCTACAGTTAAAGTTGGAACTGAGTTAGCGGCTGCTGCTATTTATCCTATTGACTCTGAAATGAGCTTAAACTTAAGTCAAGCTAGCACAGATTACTTCGAAAGAATATCTGACTTTAGACAAACGGAATTTCCACAAGATGTTACAAAAGTAAATGGAGATTTAAACGCTGATTGGATCATGAAGCTTACGGACATGAGTATAAACAATGCCCCAACAATAGCCACTGTACTACTCCCTCAAGCCGGTATTACTCTAGGCGTAGGTAGTAAGCTGTTTATGAAAGGCGCTAGTAGATTTGCTAGGCAAAAATTCATGAATCAACAAAGAAAAAAAGCTTTGAATATTTCTAGTGCTTTATTTTTTAATATGTCTGCTGGTAGTCAAATAGGCATACAACAAATAGCAGTTAAAGAAGCGCCTGAGCAATTAAATAAATTAAAAGGAGCTTTAGATAATGTTCAATCAAATCCTGACGAGTATAGTTATTTAGATAAAAAACAAATACTAGAACAAATAGATTATTACGAAAATGTTTTAGATACTGAAGGTTATAAAAGATATTTAAACGCGGCTGCTTATGGAATTCTTGAGGTTGGTATTGAAAGAAGTTTAGGTACCTTAAGAGTTTTTAAAAATGCTAGACAAATGTCTAATACTCTTAAAGGTAAAAAATTAACTAACTTTCAAAAGCAATATAGACAATCTCTAAATAATCTTATAAACATACCAGGTGAAATTGGTGAAGAGTTTTTAGTAGAAGGTGGTAATAATATATTAGATAATTTATTTTTAGGTGAAAAAAAAGGTATATTTGATGGTATGAATTTAGAGTTGGCTGAAAACTCTGCATTTAGTATTGTAGCTATGCGAGGTCCCAGCAACTTTAAAAACGTATACAATGGTATAAAAAACCAATTAACATCTAGTCAAGATAAGAAAAAAACTAAGGCTAAAATAGAAGAGTTATTTGCTTTAGAAGGTGAAATACAAAATAATAGAGATAATCCCGGCGCTTTAAAACCAGCAGAAATACGAGCTAAAAGAAATAGAATATACGAAATTCAAAATGAACTTCGCATTGATGATTTTTTAAGTATACAAAAGTGGACAGGTATGTCAGACTCTCAAAAAAAGCAACTAATAGATCTTGGAGGTCAATTAGCGCAAGCTGAGGCTGATTTATTTGAGCTAGCGCAAAATCCTGACTATGGTGTTGAAGGTTTTAACGAAGCTTATAAAGCTGCGGAAGAGAAAGTTATGCAACTACAAAAGCAGCAAGGTGAACTTCTTAAAACACAAAAGTACAAGTCTTTTGAATACTTAAGAGATGAAGTAAAAATATTTCCACCAAGTGTTGTAGAAGCTAGATCACAATTATATCAAGCTTCTAGAGATTTAGCTAGCATACAAAACGACGGTAAAGTTGTTTCATTGGCTGATTCTGAAGCTGTTGATGCTTTTATAGAAGATAATAATCTTTCAGAAGAAGAAGCCGAAGGGCTTAGGAATTCTAACGCAGCTGTTATTGGTGGTAGAATAATACAAAATGAATCTGTTATAAGAGATCAAATTTTATTTGGTAGTTCTGACATAGCAATGACAGCGGCTATATCTCCGCTACACGAACTGTTTCATCTTGAAGCTAAGAAACAAAAAATATTTACTGGAAAAAATCTTTCAGAAAAATTAAAAATAGCGGTGCTAGGTCTTGAAGATATTGTAGACCAGAAAGTTGAGCTTGGCTCTATAACAGAGGCTACGGCTAATAGTATAAAAAATAGACTTAAACAATACAAAGATGACCCTAGTTTAACTGAAGAAACTAGATTAGAAGAAGTGATGGCTGTATTTACCGAGTCTGTATTGCTTGGTAAGATTAAAAAATCAGACATGCCAAACATGTACGGAACTAAGTCTTTTTTAAACACAGCATTTAGTACACTTACTGGAGGTAAGTTTAAAAGCATTGTAGATCCTTTTACTACTTCAAATGATTTATATGAATTTATATCTAACTTCGCTACTAAAGCTTCTCAAGTAGAGCTGCAAGTAGGAGACATAGAAGAAGATGAAACTACAATCAAAGCCTCTAAAAAAACGCCTAAAGGACAAGAGTTTATAAGCTTAGTAGATGAGGGTATACTTACTAATGAAAGTTTAGTTGATGTAGTTAAATCTCCGTCATCTACTCAAGAAGATAAATTTGGTGCTATTGAGGCTGTTGTAGAAAAAAATTGGCCTGTAATAAGTAAAGCAGTTAAATTTAATCCAACAGGTAGTATACCTATGGACGCTGTTAAAGAAGCTGTTACAGAACAAATTCAAGGTATATTTCCAGGTAGAAACACGGCTTTGTTTGATACTTACAACCCTGAAACTTCTCAAGTAAATACTTTTATTGGTAGCACATTAGGGCCAAGACAAGCTGAAATATTAGAAAGAGCTCAAGCTATAGGTGGTAGAACTCAAGCTGCTGATATAACAGAAGCTAAAGGCATTGCTGCTGAAGAAACAAAAAAACAAAAACCTACAACCACGCGCGAATCTAAGCTTATTGACGTAAGGCAAAGCCCTAGAGTTAAAAGAGTATTACCAACATTAGAAAAAGAAATAAAACTAACTGAAGGTGATTCATCTGTAGAAATATTAAATAATAATCGCTCTAAATTTGCATCGGAAATATACAATGTTCCTGAAGGTAAAATAGAAAAAGTAGATAATTTAACCTATTCTAAAAACAAACCTGAAACTTCAGAACTTGGTAGAATACAGCAAGACTTTTCCAACGCTCAAGAAACTGAAAGGTCTATAAAGACTATGCCTGAGTTTAACGTTACAACAATGGAGTCGACAGTTACAGAGCAAGGTGAAAAAGTGTCAGTAAGTCCAGAAGTTAGAGGTAGATCTATGAAAATAGGTCAAACAGTGCTAGACTTCTTTTACGAACCTTACACAGATCCAGCTTCTGAAAGTACAGATAAAGCTGTTAGAGCAATGGCTATTACTAACAAGTCTGGTAGAAGCAGAGGTAAGACTACTCAAACTAAAGTATATAGGTTAAAACCAGAGTTTAGACCTAATAGACAAGGTAGAATAAGTCCGCAAGCTGTATCGAAAGCTAGCGAGTGGGCTGGTATTGACGTTGATTTAAACGAGCTTAGTAAAAACGAAAGAAGAAACTACGCTACAAAACTCGCCGCCTGGGCGCGTATGCGTGGTGGTCAAGTTGCTTTATCAGTTGCAGACAAATCATTGCCAGAGAGTGCTCCTAAACAGCAGAGAGCAGACACTAGAGCCGGTAGGTCTAGACTTGTATTCAGCAAAGCCGCTGATATTATAAATGTAAGTGATACGTTTAATTTAGATTACAACGCTAAAGATAAATT
>CAACVD010001019.1_pt1 | contig 13438 bp, 13 predicted proteins | sample 2381771 | NCBI WGS metagenome assembly CAACVD01 (sample SAMEA5211965, study PRJEB30684) | marine metagenome | biome: Marine; feature: Epipelagic; material: Water | collected 2015-10-15 | depth 15 m | reverse complement strand
TAAAAGATGTTATATATTATAGAGCAGATATAGCTGCGTGCCCAGCTGCTAAAAAAAAATATAAGGTACGTATGGCGCCGACATTAATTATTTAGCTTTTCCTAGTGAAGCATCACCTAAATGGATTAATCAAGTTCATTTAGACGCGTGGAAAAAAGGAATTAAAACTTTATACTATATGCGGACTGAGTCAGTGTTACGCGGAGATATAGCAAGTAAAGCTATGGAAGACTGCGTTGCTTGTGACGGATAATAAAAAAGGGAGGCTCAATGCCTCCCTTCTTGTTACAGGATCTTTGGGTATGGTACGCCCATTATATGTTGATCCTAGTCTATATTGTACTTACTCATTAAATCTTGTTGATAAGCTCTAGTTTTTTTCATTTCATCAAACCGTCTATTTTTAGCTTGTTCCATTACAGCTTTATTTAATGAATCCATTTGTCTAGCAACTCTATCACTTTCTGGACTTCTATTAGTTATAAAAAAATCATAACTTTTACTTCGCTTTGGCCCTTCTTGATCAGCATACTCAGGATTAGTAATTTTTCTACTTTCTACTCTTTTTAAAAATTCGTCTAAATCATTACCACCACTACTGCTTACAGTTTGTTTTGCTACAGCACCACTATTAGACTGTACAAGCTTTGGTTCTTTCATTGGAAGCAGTTTTGGTGGATTTGTAAGTTTTTTGAATTTCAATGCCTCTGCCCTTTGTTCTTCTAGAGTTTTTTGCCTTTTAATTTTAGGCTTTTCAACCTTGTGCTTAGGACTTTGCTCGTTATTGTTAAATGGAGCCAGGTGAGGCAATTTAAAACCAGACATATTAAAAGCTGATTTGTTAGGTCTAATGCCACTTTTTCCAGTTTGTAATTGATCTAAAGTTTTTTCTGCTTTAAACATTTTTCTGTGATATTTTCTAGTTCCTTCATTCAAACCTTCTAATTGTCCTAGAGTTTTTTCTAATTTTTTTGATTTTCTAGAAATATCTCCAGGTAGTAATTTTCTATCTTCTGATTTCATTTTTAAATTGTTTTATATTTTGTTTTGTTATATTCGTCTTTATAAGCTTTTAAACATCTTTTTCTATTATCTTCTTCTGACACATAAGACACGTGCACCCAGTTCGGCTGTGTGTCTGTACCAAATTCCCATATCATTTGATCAAACGACAAGTTTTCTTTTATCCAATGATACATTTCTGCATTAGTTTTATGACCATAGACATCATCAATGTCAATTGCTTGACCTTTACAATGCTGTGAAGTTTTTGAACCTCCTATGGCTTCGTTTAATTCAGCAGATCTAAAAAACGAATTAACTTTTATTGGTCCACCAACCCACTCACGCAATGGTTGAAATACTTTTTCAGCTAATAATTTCATAGCTTCTATTTGTGTTGGATTTGGTGTATTATCTATTCCTTTACGCTTTGCAGTTTCAGAGTGTATTGCTTCAGCATAAGTTATATTACGACTTATCTTCATCTTTACCTAATCTTTTTCTTACAATATTCATAGTTGTTTTCATTTTAGCTGCATAACTAGGATTTTTCTTTCTATTGAATACAACTTGTTGATTTAAACTACCAATAATCTTTTTTAAACTACCTTTCCTTGTTTTAATTAACCAGCTAGCAAGTTTACCAGCAGGTAGTTCTTTAAATTTACCTTTTGCATCAGGTGCATCTGAGTGTTTAAACTCACCCATACGTTTAAAAAATGGTGAATTATACATATTATTTTTCTTTATTTTTATTGCAAAAGTTTCTAGCAGCTTCTCTACTACCAAATCCCCATTTTTTTAATGCCATAGCATATCTTGTAGGTTCTCCTTTTTTATCTTTCATAGATCCTTTCATACCAGCAAATCTACAAGCAAATGAAACTCTACGCTTACCAGTACCTTCAGTTTGTCTTTTACCTAATGTTTTACCAGTATCACGCTTATGCTCAGATCTCATTTTTCTATTCTGCTTTTCATAAGCTTGTTCTTTAATAGTTAACGGAGCAGTTCTTTTAGCTTCAGCATGTTTTAAACCTACTTTGTTACCTGAACCTCTACCTGCTACAGCAGCTTGTCTAGCTCGCATATCGCCCCATGCTTTAGTGTGCATCACACTAGCAGCACAATGTTTAATAGGATTTTTCATTATTCTCCGCATTTTTTAGATGGATCATCAACTCTTCTCCAGTCTTCTTTTTCAAACCAATCGCGTAATGTAGCTCCTTTTTTACGAGCTCCTTTTACATTTGTTTTAGATGATCGTTTATATTTACCTTTAGCTCCAGCAGCTTTTTTAGAGTTTACTAGTTTTTCTCTTTGTTCTTTACTCATGCTTCTTATTTTAGAAGCAGGTAAACAAGTTTTAGTTGTACCACCACCTTTTTGTTTTTGCATAGGTGATCCTTCTTTCATTTCTTCAATATGATCTTGTACTACTTCAGCTTGAGCTAAATGCATTTTAGAAGCCTTCTTTAATTGTGATACAACACTTGAAAGAGTTTTGTCTTTATGAAATGGTGATATGTACGTCATTATTTTTTACCTCCAAATTTACTTGGACCACCAGCTTTTGTACATCTTACACCCCAACCTGAAGCATAAGCGCTTGGCCAAACTTTAAACTTTCTTTTTGCAGCTGCTTTACAAGCTGAACTAATTTTTCCGTATAATGGTGAACTCATAATTATTCTATTTCGCTAAACACAGCGTAAACTTTAATATTTCGTTTTCTGCCTTTACGTATTGTAGCTATTAATTCTTTTTTTTCTTTTACCAGATCCTCTGTAACTGGATAATATTTAGGATTTGTACTATTTAATTTTCTTTTTTTCATTTTAAAATTGACTAGCAGTATTTACCTCATCAACTGCTTCTTGTATTTCGTTTAAATCTGCCGGTAACATTAAATCTAGTCCTGCTTTAAAAACAGTTTCTTTAATACCATCTTTAAAAATAATTAATGTCGGCGCCATACGTACCTTATATTTCTTTTTAGCAGCTGGGCACGCAGCTATATCTGCTCTATAATATATAACATCTTTTAGTTCTGACCATTGTTTAAATTTATTAGCATCGTTAAACTTAGCATAAAATTCTACAATTACAGGCTTTGTTTGATCATCACCAAAAGCTTGTTTTTCATTTATTTTACTATCAAAATTATCATCTGTAATAAACTCTTGACCAAATGAATTAAAAGTAATTAATAGTAAAATTATATTTAAGTATTTCATATTATCTACCTCTTTGTTGTAACTCGTACAAACGTTCGTCGATTTTGTCTATAGTTTCTTTTATTTCTTGAACATCTTCTTGAGTATCCATAATTGTTTGACGAATTAACTCATCTTTTAAATCATACTCAACTCTGTCGATAACAGGCGCTGGTAGTTCTTTAGCAAGAGCTATATCAGCTTGTAATGCAAAATAAAGCGTTGCTATTGAAATTGCTCCTCCAATAATTAATCCTATTGTTTTTAAATCTAATGTTACTTTGGTGTCTTCACCTATTTGCTGTGCCATTTTATTTTAATGTTATATTTAATCCTACAGATCCGTTATATATTTTACTATCCCAAAACTTAGTGTATTCGCCTTCTACAAATACTCCAATGCTTTTGCTTAATTTCCATCCAAATACTACACCTGCTTGATAATCCTCCCACTGTTCTAATTCTGAGTCTTGTACTAATCCACCAAGCCCCCAGTTATTTCTATTTAAATAACTAAAATCAACATCACCTTCTACATACTTGTGATATGGTAATAAGTAAGAACCATAAGCATGAAGCCAGAAGTTATTTTTATAATGGTAAAAGTCAAAACCGATCACAGGTGACACAACACCAAATGGATCTAATAAATCCCATTGCTCGTTATTGTATCGATTAATTAATGATTCAAATATAGTATCACGAAATTGCAAATCAGTATAAGCTACTTCGTTTCCTTCTGGATCATACCAATAGTAATCATAAACTTGTTCACCATCAATATTTATAGTAACCCATTGATCAGTGTAGCCGTAGTTATAACCTAACTGATACCAATAATTAATTGGCCAACCATTATCATCTGTTTCATTTAACCATATTTCAATTGGATTATATCCATAAGCTCTTTCATGTGTACGATATATTGCGCCAGCTGATAAACTAAATTTTTTACCAATAGGCAATTTAGCTCTAATTTCTGCTGATTTATATTTAAAATCAACTTTACCTTGCTCTCTACTTTCTAATTTAACCATGTGGTATTTGCCACTATGCTTTACAAAGTATCTATGATTGTTATATATTTCATCTCTTGATCTTTCCTTTTCTGTATGAAATACATACTCTAAACCTTTTACAGGTGAATTACTAGCAGATAAACCTACATTACTTTCTGTTCCATCATAATATTGCTTACCTTTTACTTCATAATCAAACCTAGCTAATTTACGTATACCAAAACCATATCTGTAATCGTAGTCATAATAATCTGTACCATCAACTACAACAGGTGGCGTATATAAATTACCATCAGGATTTGTTCTAACAAAGTAATCTTTTGGATTTTCTTTTGGATTTTCTATGTCGCCTGCTACATATATAGTTCCATATTTTAAGAAATCTTTATATATTTTTTCAAAAATATTTTGTGAATTTAGTGTAAAACTTACTAAAAATAGTAGTAATGTAAGTAATTGCTTCATTATTTATAGTTTTTAAACATTAATTTATATAATAACTTATTCCAAGCTTCTTGTATTTTGTCTATTATTTTTTTTACTTTTTCTTTCATTTTTTACTTTTATTATATAGTTAATAACAACTCCACCTAACCATGTTGCTAGCAAGTCTTTAGCATCAAACCTACCATAGTCAGCATAATCATATAACTCTTTTGCAAATCCAATAGCAAAAGCAGCGCTTGTAGGTGCTAAATCAAGCTTATGTCCTGCCACTTCTGTAGCTGCTCCAGCTGCAAAATGATAGTATTTATCAGTTCCTATTGATTGTGTACTAGCACAACTCACAGTAACCACCGCAAAGAGGACAAGTATCTTTTTCACTCATATTAATATTTTATAGTTTATTTTTTAGGTGTTAACCAGTATTCAATATTACCAGTAGGTCTTGTTATTTTTATAAAATCAACATTTAATTTACCCGCTGGTTTTCCTTTAGTCATAGGTATTCTTTTATACCCTTTTGATTTTAATTTAATAGTTTGTTTTTTATACTTTACTTTAATAGCCTCATCTTCTGCTTCTTCTTTATCTATTGTAGTTTGTAAACCCCAATATGGTAAACCAAGTTCCCAGCCTGAATAACCAAACATTAACGCAACTTTTTGCCAAACTTCTGTTTGTCTATCTAATGCTTGTCTAATGTTCATCATTATTCTAGCAGCTCTATCTAATGGAATATTTGTTGTAGATGAAACTATTTGAGATACAGCTAAATAAGCTGGATTATCTAAACTAAATCCTCTACGTTTCATTTCTTTCATATTCCAAGAGAAAGATCTAAGAGCGCTTCTAAGTTTTCTAACCTTTGAATCAATTGCTGGTGAGAAGTTAAATACTTCACTTACAGCATCTTCGTATTTAGGTCGTTTTTTAGCACCTTGTTGAACTAAACTAGCTATAACATCTTTAACTGTATCAACTGCTGCACCACCATATCCTAAACCTCTTAATAACGAGCTAACCATACCATCAGCAATATTACCAGCCCTGTCTTCTAATGTTCTTTCTTCTTCGTCATCAGATCCATAAGCTAATGCAAATATAGCTTGCTGCATAGCATTAAATATTAGGTTTTGAACCATACCATAATAAACTATTTTGCTTACATTAGTTTTCCAATCACCTCTACCATTTTTTAAATCCATTGCAGACTTCTTCATTATTCTTGCATACTGCATTGGTGTGTTAGCAAAGTTTAATATTAGTCGACCAATACTACTAGCTTGTTGCATTGATATTCTATCAGTTCTACTTGACTGTTGTGATTCTTCAGATATTTGGTAAAAATCATCAAAAGCTTTTACTTCTGCTTCTTGCTTAGTGTAAACCTTACCTGTATCTATATTAACCTGTTCAAGAAGTTTATTTACTCTATTTCTATAAAATGTAGCACCACCAGACGCTATAGCCATACTATCAGCAAATCTTGTTAATACAAAACCTTTATTAAGTAAATATGCTATAGCTCCTCTCATTCCACCTTTTCTAGCTGCTTCTGCTATTTCAGACTCAGCAACGTTTATCTTTAAACCATTACGTCTTTGAACTAAATAATCAGAGTTTAACAATGTCATTACATCTGACCAGTATTGTTTTTGATTAGCAAATGCTTTTGCCGCAGCAAAAGGGTTGTTATCTGACCAGTTCATAAAGTTGACACTAGATATTAACTGTAATCCAGCAGATCTCATGTTTAAGAACATAACAGCACCGACAGAGTTGTTTAACCAATCTAACAATGCGTTTACTTGAGGATTAGCACCTACTGGTCTGTTGCTACCAGACTTCATTCTACCTAAAACATTTTTCAATGCAATAACATAGTTACTACCGTATAAAGCTTCTAGCTTGTTTAAGTTTTTATCAGAAAATATTATATCTACATTTTGTTGCCACTCTTGTAAGAATTGTTTTCTACCTGCTTTATTTAAACTTTGTATAATATCTGATGTAATATTACCAGCTATCCAGTTTTCACCTGGAGCAGGATATGGTTTACCTTTTTGTATAAACGCTATTTTTTCTGCAAATACTTTTAAATCAGCACTGTTTTCTATTTTTTCAACTAATCTGTTTAAATCTCTTGTTGAAAGACCAGGTATTTCCATACCTTGCATATTCCATATATAAACTCTTAATGCTTGTGAGTGTGTAAAATCACCAACACCAACTGGCTTATTTAAATTTCTAGGTATGTTATCTATATTTTCTCTTAATGCTTGAAAATCTTTAGCTACTGTTATCTTAGCTGATATAAGTTCTTGTTCTGCTTTATTAAATGGATCGAATAAATTATCTTTAAACCATTTCTTAGCTAAGTTACCTTTTTCACCTTTTGGTAATATCTTGTATAATAAACCAGAAAAATCTTCTGCAGATGGCGGAATAAAAAACTCAAACCTACCAACTTTTCTACCAGTTGTTTTAGCTCTAGCTTTTGAATATGTTTTATACCATTGCTTTCCGCTTTGTTGTTCTATTATAACATTAAACTCTTTATCTAAATCTTTTACTTTATTTGCTTTAGCTTGTTGTATATCAGACTTAACATCTATTTGATCAAGTATGTTTTTAACAGCTTGCACATTTGGCAATGCGTCATCAGCAAAATAAAAGTCATTATAACCTTTAGCAGCTTTGTCTAACACCCACAATGCTTTAGCATCAGGTGATCCATCTTCTAAACCAGTTATATTTTTTAAAGGTATGTTTAAGCCAATACCATCTAAAAATGCTTTAATAGATACAGCTGAAGCTTGTGGTCTTGCTGTTAAAACAAATATATCACCACTGCCAAACTTTTCTTGACGTTTTAATGCTAAATCTGCTAACGGTCCTTTTCTACCTTCTACAACTTTATTAAATTCACTAAAGTCAAACTCGGCTCCTTGTTCTAATAAATTTTCAGATTCAACCGCGAACTCAGCTGGAGTTATTTTTTTAATTGTACCATCAGGCATATTAACAATAACCTTGCTATTACTGTATGCTAAAGTATCGTCAAAATCAAATACACTAATACCTTTTGTAGGAGCGTTAATATCTCTAGCTATTTGAGCGGCTTGATCTGCATTACCCATATCAACTATAGATTGCTCTGTAGTACTGTTTTCTTTTATTAAATCAAATACTTTTTCTTTATTGTTATTTACTTGTTTAGAAGATTTTTTATTTGTTTTGTTTGCAGCTTCTAATTCTTTTTTAGCTTTATTTATAGTAGTTTCGCCTTTAAAAACCTTAACTAATAAATTATTCTGCATGTTTATATTGTCAGGATTTTGATTAGCTTTAGATAAACCAAGTCCTAAACTTTCAGCAATAGTTACTATTTTTCCATCTTTATAAGTAACATATTCATTTAAATTTATTTCAGGATTTCCTAATAAATATCTTACCCAAGTATTAGGTTTGTCCATGCTGAAAAAATCACTAGGCAACTGACTTCTATAACCAGCTAAAGCTATAATGTCATCATCAGTTTTTAATAATTGACCTTGTGTATAATTATCTTTTAAAAATTTAAAATCTTTATTAACGCTATTATTAATAAGCATTTCTAACACGACCTTAGTAGCGTTGCTTGACGGTAAAGTATGTTCAGCTACAAAATTTTTAGCAGTAGAAGCAAGTTGATTGTTAGTTGAGAAAAATTTAATAGGAGCTAAAACTCTCATAGGATGTGTTGATATATTACCTTGAGTATTTAACCAGGTTCCCCAAAATTCTAATCTTTCTTTTATTATTTTTCCACTAGCATCTCTAATATCTGTGTTTATACCGTCTATTATCTTTTTTAATACTTTAATTTTATTTTCTTGAAGCTCTCTAAATTTACCGTCTTTTAATAAAGCTTTTCTTTGTTCAGGCTTCATTTTAGCGTATTTAGCTTGTTCAGCTTCTGCTTCTTTTAATATATTAAAATCTTGTTCAGTAAAAATTTTACCATATTTTGGGCCTGAAAACAAAGATGTCTGAGATAAATCAGTTAATTCATTTATATTTTGTTCTACTCTTTTATTAAATATAGATCTACCACTATCAGCCCAAGATTTTGTATTTAGAAAAAAAGCTGTTCCAAAATTATCTAAGTTTCTTATAATACTTTCATCTCTGTTTCTTTTTTGCTCTGTATTAAAACCATTAGATAAAGCTTCGCCTTTTTTCTTAGCAGGATATAAATCATAACCAGCGGTATTTGCTAATTGTCTAACAGTCGATTTAACTATATTACCTATTTTTTGTATGTCTTTTGTTGTAAGTTTAGGCTTTTTAACTGCAGGTTTTTTAATAAAGTCTTTTATTAATTTTGTAAAGTCTTTAATAGCAGAAGCTAAAGATCTACCAGCGTTTCTAGCAGCTCTAAGTGTTCTAAGTCCAGCTTCAACAACGCCAGTTAAAGCATTCATAGATAAATTTGTTTTTCTAAATGTTTCTAACTTTGATATAGCTTCACTTAAAACGTCTGCTTGTATATCATTTACGTTATCCTCTGTTATCATTTCGTTAACAACCGAGTCAACAGTACCTTCTACAACATCTAGAGATTTATCCTCTAAGTTTCTTTTATCTAAATTGTATTCTACTTCATTTAAAAACTGTTCTGCCGTTAGATTTGATCCCTTTAATTCTAATCTACCTTGTAAATCAGTCATAAAAGCTTGATCACCTCTTAGTTCTTGCATTTGTTCTATAGCAATACCTTCGCCTAACACTTCCATTAATGATTGATGACGCTTTTCGTTAGCTTTAAAATAATCTTTTATAGTTTCTAACTTAGCATCGGTAATAGCAGGTATTTTATAAACTGGTTTTTTAAAGTCAGTTCTTTTGCCGTCTTCTATTTTAACTGTTGGTACACGATCAATTACTTCTATTTCAAATAATCTAGGGAATCTTCTTTTTAATTGAGCAACAGGTAATGTAGCAATAAAGTCTTTTGTAATTAAACGATCTACATTATTATTGTACTGCTCAGTATTCCATCTACCAAGTTTATCTTTTAAAAGCTGTCTATATTCTTTTGTTTTAATTTGATTAACAATGTTTTTAGCAACAGCTTTTGGTGATGTACTAACAGTTGCAACAGCTCTGTTAATATCGTCTTTGATCATCGTTGTTTGCTCTGATCTTACCTCTGGCGTAATGTTTTCTGTAATAACTTCTAGCGTAGCAGGATATACTTTTGCTCTACCAGTTTCTTGAGGTGTAACATCTATATCAACTTCTTCAGCTACAACTTCTCTAGCTTCAGGTCTATCTAAAGTGGTTGCATCTTTTTGACCAATGTATTTATCATATATACCTTGTGCTTTTGGAGCAATGTTAGCAGTTACAAATGTAGAAAAAGATCCTTTATCTGGTGACCATCTATCCATTATACCAGCAAACTCTTTGTTTATTTCAGCTACAGCATCTTCTCTAGCCATATCACCTTTACGAGTATCAAACTTAATAGCAGCTAAACCTATTTTATTATATTGATCTAACAATGCTTCTACATCTACTTCTGCAGGGTTTTCTTGATATTGCCTAGCTAATTCATCTGCTTTAGGTGACGGTTTTCTAGTTGGTAAGACACTCATACCTATCGTTTGTGATTTTTCTTGTTCAAAAGCAGCTTTTTCTTCAGTAACTATTTCACCTAATCTATCATTTATTTCATTTACTCTTGCTGTGTCTTCTTTTGTCAAAGCAGGATCACCAACTTCTTTTATTTTTTGTTGTAATTTATTTTTTTCAATCAACAAATTAGATGCCTCAACATTTTCTTGTAATCCTAAAGGTTTTAACTGTTGAGTAGCTTTTGTTATATTGTTAAAATTATTTTGTATATTATCAGCTTGGTCTTGATTTATTTTACCTAACTCTAAATCTTTTTTTATTTGCTGATCTACAATTGTATTAGCATTTGGTATTTGAGCTATTTTTAATTCTTCTAAGCTGCTAATAGGTGTTGATAATTCTACAGATTTACTATAAACTTCTGTAAGATTATTTACATTAAAATTAGGATTTATTTTTACTATATTTTTATTAATTTTATTTATAGCTACAGCTTCTTGAATACCTTGTTTTACTTGCATTACATTTATAGGTCCAGAATATGTAGCACCACCACCTAAACCTTGTAAAAACGCATCATTAACACCTTCAAACGGATCTTTACCGTTTATCATATTTTGAGTTATTTGAGTAGCAACTTCTTCTATACCTTCGCCTAGTGCACCTGCTGGAGCTCCTGCTTTTTTAAGAGCTTGCTCGTACATTTCAATCAATCCGTTTCTAAATATCTTTGATCCTTGTTGTTTTCCTTCTTTCAACAATATATCTTTATATACTTTACCTAAAGTTCCAGTACCAATAGCAGAAAAAACTGTTTCAGCACCTGCTAATCCTATTGCTTTAACTGTTAAATCAAACTCACTAGCACCTGGATTTTCTTCTCTTAATCTTTCAAGTTCAGGTCCTACAAACATGGGTGTTGAACCTGCTGCTAATCTTGGTATACTTGTACTAGCTCCGCCAGCCATCATACCTATGCTTACAGGCGCGCTTTCAGCTAAACCACTACCTAATTGTTTAAAACCATTTGACCAATTACCCTTCTTAAAGTTTTCATAAATACCTTGAGTATCATAATTTTCATTATTCCAAATAGCTTGTTCCTTACCTAATTTTTCACTTTCTTTTTGATAAAAATCTAATAAAGCATTTGTTATGCCAAATTCTTTTTTAAATTTTTTAGAACTAGCTTCAAATTCTTTAGGTAAAACACCCGCTTTTACTAACGAATTTTGAGGTAAAGAAAATATATCATAAAAACTTTCACCTAAACTAAACATCATTTCACCTAGCGTTGTACTACCTTTTGCTAAGTCTACAGTTACTAGTTTTTCTAAATAAGATTTTTTAGCTATTTTATCTTTTTCTATTTGTTCTTTATCTTGTACGCTTCTTAAAGCCGTGTTATGATCTTCAATAGCTTTATTTAAATTAATTAAAGTATCATTATACATTTTAACTCTATTAGGAGAGTCCATAGCGTCCATCTCCATATCACCTCCAGATATTTGAATTAAATCAGTTTCAAGTTTATTTATATTTTTTTGAGAACTTTTAAAATCAAAGCCATCTACATCTACTTCAGGTTTTATAGGCTCTGTAGCTGAATCAATAGTTAAAGGTATAGGTTTGTCTTCTTGTAGTTTTTCTTCTTGCTCTATTGGTTCAGTAGCAGATTCAATAGTTAATTTCATAGGTTTTTCTTCTACAACTTCTTCAACTTCCTCTTCAACTTGTGGTTGAGGGTTTTTCTTCTTCCATTCCTCTACTTTAGCATATATCTCTTCTTGAGATAAATTCTGATCCTGTAAAGAAATAACGTATTCTTGTAGAGTCATTTAACTTAATTTGTTATCTTGTAAAAACTTATCTGCTTTCGCTTTTTTACCTTCTTCTAAATCAAACACCGCTGCGTCAGCTTGTACTGTTGGTATTTGATTAGTAGTAAATTGTTTTAAATAGTTATTCATAAAGTACTCTTTATACTTAACCATAAATAATTCTTTTTTATCTTGCATTAACGGCAAGTCTTCTTCATATGACCAAGCTACAAAACCAGCATTAGCATTTTGAGCCATTTGATCATCTTCTGACACACTAGTTTGCGCGCCAATAAAAACGTTCCATGCTGCAACTACTGATTGCTCTGAGCTTAATAAACCCGCTACTTCAGCATTTATAAATGGTGTTACTTTTCTTTCAATTTTGTCTAAATCATATTTAAGTAAGTTTCTACCTTTACCCATACCTATATCTATAATTTCGTAATCATAGCTACCATCAGAATTTTTTAATACAAACTCTTCTGCTATTTTAGCTCCAGGCATTAATTCACCTGTTTCTGGATTAGTTGATCCGCCAGCCATTACACCAACTTCACTTAATAATCTAAGCATGTCTTTGTTTATATCTGGAGTTTCTGCAACTATATCTGTACCTGATTCTAATAAAGCATCTAACGCGTCGTTATTAATAATAAATGGTTGCTCAAGCATTGGTCCTTCAAATACTATAGACTGACTACCATCTGCATTTAAATATAAAGAAATATTATAACCATCACTTTTAGCAAATGTAGGTTTACCTGTTAATACAGCATATGCAACAGCATATTTATAATCTTGATTAACATCATAATACGTGTCTTCTGTAATACTTAATTGAGATCCTACATTGGTAATAAAATCCATAGATTTTTTTGGAGCTTCCATTAAGTATTTTAATTGTTGATTTTCAGTATAGCAAGTAGGATCAACACAAGTATTGTTTTGTATAGCAGTTTTTAGTTTAGCATACATTTTACCTGTGCCTTCGTAAGCATTATCTAATATTTTAAAATTATAATCAGCATGACTAGCAACGTATTGCTTGTTGTAACCAAGTGCATTACTCTTGTTTAATTGCTTTATAAACAGATTAATTTTTATGTTTTTATCTTCCATTATAATTTATTTATTAATCTCCACCCCAATTAGCACCACCTAATATACTAGCAGCGCCTCCAATAGCTCCGGTTATTGCAGCGGTTTGATCAGCTCTTGCTTGAGCTGCGGCGCCACGTAAAGCTCCAATTTGATTAGATAATCTATTAAGTTGCTGCATTTCCCTAGCTTCAGTTTGTTGAAACACAAATTG
>CAACVD010001018.1_pt1 | contig 13455 bp, 11 predicted proteins | sample 2381771 | NCBI WGS metagenome assembly CAACVD01 (sample SAMEA5211965, study PRJEB30684) | marine metagenome | biome: Marine; feature: Epipelagic; material: Water | collected 2015-10-15 | depth 15 m | reverse complement strand
AAGCTATTAACTGATGAAATTGGATGCGTAGCAAGACAATCAATAGAACAAATAGGAAACAGAATTCTTTTTCTATCTGATAATGGAGTATACGGAACTGAGTTCTTGGACGAGTACAATCTAAGAGGAACTCAAACCCCATTAAGTGAACCAATTAATACAACAATACAAAGAATAAATAAAGATTTTCAATCTAAAGCTGTATCTACTTATTTTGACAACAGATATTATTTAGCAGTACCATTGGACACCTCAAGTAAAAATAATGCTATAATTATTTACAATTTTCTTAACAAGCAATGGGAAAGCATTGATTCAGTAAATGATTCTAATTTTAATATTTCTAATATGTTTGTTGTAGGTGACGGAAAATCTAGGGGAATTTATATAATAAATGATTTAGGAGGTATTTTTAAAATAGATGCTCGTAATGATGATAAGGATACTATTGTTACTCAAATTGGAGGTTCACAACAAAATAAAGATATACAGGGATCAATAACAACTAGACAATATACTGTAAATAGCCTTGAAAGAAAGAAATGGAGAGATTTTGATATTCATGTTCAATCAAGCGATATAAATCAATCTGACTTTGATATTTCTGTGGAAACAGAAAATCCAGACTTTGTTGATGTTTTAGGAAAACTTTCTGATTTTAATTTGCCAAAAGAAAATAGTGAAATATCTACAGATGGAAAATTAGATAGAGGGGAAGATGTATCCATTCGTGGTAGAATAGGTAATAGGAGGGGTTACGGAATACAATTTACATTAAATAATACAGTAGGCAGACCTATGATAAGATCAATAGAAATAGAAGGTTCAACTACAATGAGATCAACAGATAAAGCAATATAATGGCTACAATTACAACAACTCAACAATTTGCAGAGGGCAATCAAGTTACTGCGGATAAATTAAATAATATTACTAATAATTCTGCATTTGCTAGTACAGTAGTAGATGGTGTTACAACTGCATTAGATTCTGTTGGTGGCGTAGCAAATTCAAAAATTATAGTTGCAGATGGAGGTATAACCAAAGAAAAACTTAATTTAACTGCAACAGGTGTTTCTCAAAACATAGCTGTTTTCAAAGCAGTACAAACAATTTCAGGTACTGAAACTGACCGTTCGCTAAAGATAAGAACTCCAGCCAGTACAACTGACGCTAATTCTCCTTTTGAAATAGAGACAGGAAATGGGTTAAAATTTATAGTTGATAGTCATGCTGTTACTATTGATTCCAATGGTAAAACATTATTTGGAAATGGTCCAATAGGTGTTAGTGATACTCCTTTATCTCAAGTAAATATTAATACTGACGATGCTTTAGGAGGCACATCAGGCAACCAGCAAAATATACTTAGATTACAAGAAAATTCTTCTCATGAAGATAGTTTGTTATTTACCGCAAATAGAACTGCTGATGGTTCTGATTGGACAACTGCTGCTCACAGAATCCAAAGAAAAGTTAATTCAACCAAAATGGGTTATATTCAATTTGGGCATTATAGTGCAACAAATGGCGGTCTTATAACTTTTGGAGAAAATGAAACTGAGCGTATGCGTATTGACGCAGAGGGTCAAGTAGGTATTGGAACTACTACACCTACTGAAGCATTACAAGTAGCAGGAGATATAAAAGCTACTAATGGAACTCAATCTGTACTTCTTAATGATACTGGGTCAATAGAAATTACCCACTCAAGTGGCCCCTTTATTGATTTTAAAAATAATGCTCCTGAGGACAAAGATTGCAGAATATTCCAAGACTCCGATGGTCTAGGGTTTCAAGTAGGAGGTTCAAGTGCTGTAGCAACTAAAATGGTTCTTACTTCTGATGGCAAAGTAGGTATTGGCAATAATGTTACCCCAACTGAAGAATTACATGTAGTATCAAATAGTAATAGTGCGTCTACAACACTAATGGTAGAAAATCAAGGCACAGCTCAAGCTAATATTAAGGTAAAAAATTCAGAAGGACGATTTGCTCTTCTTACTGATGGTGGTGAATTTAAAATTCATGATGACGATGATGGCACACGCCTTTCCATTGATACAGATGGCAATGTAGGTATTGGAGATACTACACCAGACGGAAAACTGCATGTAGGAACAGGAAATAATTCTGACGGTACAGATATAGATATAGTTATAGGAGGAAGTACTGCTAACGCAAGGCAGGCAATCATTACAAAGAAGATTCAAAGCTCTGACAGAGCGTTAGAAATTTATGCTTCTGGTAGTACAAGCGACGAAGACATTAGGTTCTTTACTGATACTGGAACTGAAAGAATAAGAATTGAGGCTGGTGGTGATGTAGGTATTGGTACTACTGACCCTGCTGCAAAACTTGAAGTATCTGGAACTTTAAAAGCAACTGGCGATGTGGACTTTGACTCAGACCTAAATGTTGATGGTTCTGCACAAATTGATGGCAATGTTAACATTAATGGCAATTTTGGTTTTGATAATACAGATAGCACAACAGTAGTTACAATAGGAACTAATTCTACTAGAGCTAATTTGGGAGGTTCAGGTTCTAGTGACCATGCTATATCAACAGAACTAGCTATTAAAACTTATGTTGATGCTCAGATTACATCAAATATTTTAGCATCTAAAAAAGCTTTGTACCCTGTTGGTTCAATCTTTACTAGTGCAAGTTCCAATCATAATACTGCTTCTAATGTTGCTAGTGCATTAGGTTTTGGTACATGGACGGCTTATGGAGCTGGTAGAGTACTTGTAGGAAAAGCAAGTAGTGGTACATTTAATACTCTTAATGGTGAAACAGGTGCAGAAACAGTTACCTTAGCTGATGGTCAAGTACCAGTTCGCGATCACACTCACTTTGTTTTTGATGCAAGTTCTGATACACAAGCACCAGGAAGCGTAACTTCTACATTTGCTGCATCTTTTAAAAATACTTCATTTGGATCACAAGCGTATAACATTCAAAAAACAAGCAGGGGTTCTGGAGCTAGTAAAGCTGATGCTGGACTAACAAGTAATCCCATACTTCCACCTAATGCCTCTGCTCACAATAATATACAGCCTTCTGTTGTTGTATACATGTGGAAAAGAACAGCGTAATATGGGATATAATCGTTTGCTTCAATCAGTACAAGTAACCCTTGAGAATAAAACTCAAAAGGATGCTATATTAGCTATGGATGAAATAGCGGATTACTGCATCAAAAATGTAAACGAAAAACTATTTAAAGACTGGAGTCATGAAATGATACGCCTAATGATAGCTTACCATTGGGCTAAAAAAACATTAATTGTTAGTTATGATGAAGATAACTATGTTAATGGTTTATTTATGTGGTATAATTGTAATGAAGATGATGAATGGGATTTTGTAACTAATTGGGAAGAAGACAGAGAGGATGGAAATGCTATATTCCTAGCATTTATATCTGCTGATAATATGGACATTATAAAAAAAAATATGATTCGTTTTACTTCTATGCAACCTGATCTATTATCAAAAAAATTAATTGCTTTTCGTTTAAAAAATGGAGTTCACACTAAAATGAACTACAATAACAGAATATTTAAAAAAATACTAGAAAGTTAAATTATGGGAGCACCATCACCACCTCCAGCACCTGAACCATTTGATGCCGCACAAGCCGCAGGGGAGTATTACTATGGCAAAGATTTTGGCGAGCTTGATGGTATTCTTGATCCAAGATTCCAAGAAGCATTTCTTGACTCTGAAAGAACCTATGGACCTCAATACGCACAGCTTCAACTAGATAATATCAGCACCATGGCTCAAGGAGCTGATGGAGAAGGCGGAATATTTGGTATTTTAAGGGATGCATCAAGAGATGCAGGAGCGTTACAAAGAGAAGAATTAGGCTTACAAAGAGCAGATGATTTAACTGCTGTTCAAGATTTAGCTCCTCAAATTGTTGACGCTTTTAGAGCTGCTGACGAAGAAAGCACATTAGTAGCTGAAGCTGCTGATGCAAGAATTGGTCAAGGTACTGGTATTGGTGCATTAGGACAAAGTTTAATTGGTAGTCAATTAGGCGAAGCAGGAGCAGAAGAACAAGCAATAAGGCAAAGGGGATTAGCAGATATTACTGCTGGTCGTGAGGCGGCTAGTGCAACAGAACAAGCGTTGCAAGCACAAGGTCTTTCTGATTTGGGTGCTCAAAGAGAGGGTGCTAGTACAGCCGAGCAAGCCATTAGACAACGAGGTTTATCTAGTGTAGATGCTGGTTTATTAGGTGCAAGTTCAGGAGAGCAAGCATTACAGGATCGGGCTTTAGCTGGATTAAATGCTCAAGTTGCAGGTGCTAGTCCAGCAGAACAACAACTACAGGCTTTAGCTATGAGCCAAAGTGCTCTTGGTGCAACACCACAAGAAGCACTTCTTGCACAGCAAGGTATGCAAGCTTTAGGATCAACTGGTGAGCTTTCAGCTTTAGAAAATTTAAGACTTACTGATTCAATAAGAGAAAGTTCTTTAGCAAGAGGTAGAGAAGGAGACATGAGTTCTATTGCGGCTGAAGCAAGAGGTCGTTTTGCAGAAGAATTAAACAAAAAAGAAAGAGATCAAGCTCGTGGTGCTCAGTTATTAGGAAGTAGCGATCAAATGCGTCAACAAAGGTTAGCTCAAGGTGCTAGTGCTCTTACTGGCGTAGACGCTCTTTCTGCACAACGCAGAGCTGAACAAATGCAACAACAACAATTCGGTGCACAAAATGTAGGTGCAACTGAAGCTTTTGCGGCTCAACGAAGAGGTGAGCAAATGCAACAACAACAATTTGGAACGCAAGCTCTTAGTCAAGCAGAAGCATTTGATGCACAAAGAAGAGCTGAACAAGTGCAAAGACAAGGATTTGGAGCACAGAACTTGGGTCAAGTTAGTAACATAGAGGCTCAACGAAGAGCTGAAGAAATGGCAAGACAAGGAATGGGTGCTTCAGCTTTGGGTGCTTCCGCTGGTCTTTCTGCAGGAAGAAGAAATGAATTACTTCAACAACAACAACTAGGAGCAGGATTAGTAGGAGCTGAAGATAGTATACAATCAGGTCGTTTAGGTCAGTCTTTTGCAATGAACAGAAACCTATCAGGTGATCTTGGTTCTACTATACTTGGAAGACCTTCTCAATCTATACCACTAGGTCAAAGCATTTTGGGTTCTGCTACACAAGGGGCAAATAATCTTGGAGGTGCTTTATTTGATCAAAATGCAGGAGTTAATGTAGGTCTTCAACAAAGAGGACAAAACTTAAATTATCAATCAGCTATTTATGAAGGACAATCTGGACAGTTTGGAGGATTAATGCAAGGATTCGGAGCACTTGCTGGTGGAGCATTAAGCGGTGGAACTGGCAGCTTTGGAAGTATGCTAGGAGGAAAAATATTTTAATAATAATTAAATAATATGGCAACTTTAAGAGGATCACGAATTAGACCAGAACTAGCTAATGCTGACTTTAGCGGAATAGCTAGGGGTGGACGCATGCAAGGACAAGCCCTTGCTAATTTAGGGGGAGATATTGCTGGTGGTATAAAGAAATATCAAATTAACAAGCAAACATTGCTTGAAACAATAGGTGAAAATGAAGCGATTGTTAATGCAAATCCTGAGTTTGCTATAGATGTTAAAGAAGGTAACGCTACTCCAGAATTAAAAAAAATTCTAGAACAAATGGAAAGTGGTAATATTAATTTATCAGGAGCATCTATGTTAAATAGATATTACAAGACTTTGGAAAAACAAAAACAGGCAAAGACTGAATCAGAAAATGTTCGTTTAAATCAACAAATACTTCAATCAAAAGTTAATGAAGTTAAAAGACAAGAAACATTAAGAAATCAGCGTCAAAAGTTTGATAAATTAGTTCTTAATGAAGTTCAAAATAGAGCAGAGGGTGATGAAACGATTAATTTAGATATGTTAAGTGGAGTAATGTTAAATGCTATTGATGAAGGCATTCCTTCAAGCGTTATTAGCGAAGGAAGAAAATTCTACACAGAAGGTGTTCTTGATGAAATGGCTGTTAGAGAAAAACAGGCAAATATAGATAAGACAGAAAAAGAAACTGAATTAACAGTACAACAAATTGATAAAACAACTGAAGAAACAAATAAATTAGAAGCAGAACTTAAAGCGTTTAATCAATCCAATGAAAACATTAGTGGAAATCAAGTACTTCTTAATGGTGCTCTTCAAGTAGCGGCTGAAAGACGAGCTGCTGGAAATCCACTTACAACTGCTCAATTTATTTCAGCTCTAAGAAATAATGGATATATATTTAAGTCAGCAGAAGACATTGAAAATCTTCTAAAAGGGTTTGGAACAGAATTATTAATTACTGAAGAAGACAAAAAAGTTATTGATGATAGTATTATTCAAGAACAAAAAGACCTAAAGCAATCATTTGATGACTTTGGCATCATAAATAATGCCGCTAGAAACATTATAACTAAAATGGGTCGTTCAGGATTCTGGGGAAATGTTGCAGACAGCTTTACTGGAGACGAAGCTGGATTGTTTGGTTCAGGTTGGATTAGATTTGGAAATGATGCAAATGAACTAGAAGCACAACTAGAGACAATCCGATCTACTATTGGATTTAAAACATTGCATAAAATGCGTCAAGATTCTCCAACTGGAGGAGCATTAGGTCAGGTTTCTAATGTTGAAAATAGGTTGTTGCAATCTACATCAGGTGCTCTTGCAGGAATTTTAGAAATGTCAGAAGCACAAGGTAAAAAAGCTTTAGTTGATTTTATGTACAATCAAGGTAGAGTTGTAAATAGACAATATGAATACTTTGTAAAAAAATATGGTCAAGAAGAAGCTATTAAAATGTCAGGATTCACACCTGATTCAATTAAGGCAGTTCAAGATCAATTAGATGAATTTGAAAAATTAGAAGGCAATCAATCTATTATAAGAATGTTAGGTGGAGGTTGGAGAAATGTTTCTGCACTAATTAACGAACAGTATGGAAAATCAACGCCACCACCACCTGTTGCTAGGGCAGTTGAAGCTACACAGTTAAACCCTGATGAATTACAATCTTTTCAAGCATCTCAAAATTTACCTGATTTTACACCGACTGGTGCTTCTAAAAATCTAGCAAGTCAACCATCTGTTACTGTTGGTAATAACTATACTGTTTTGGGTGTGGAGGGAGATTAAAGTGGCAATATACAGAGTAAAAGACAATGAAACAGGAAATATATTCCGTATAAATAAACAAGGCGAGTTTACGGAATTTGATTTTTTGGATGCTAAAAGAAGGGAAACTGAGAGAGCTTATTCAGATGTTGTAACTTCTGATAATTATCGCAAACAGGGAATGTACGATGAAATATCGTTGCCCACAGAAGAAGCTCAAAAGCAATTACAAAGAGGTTTAGCATTATTGTTAAATACAAATGTAAACAATGTTAATGTGTCAGAAAGCCCTTTAGGGCATTTTGAAAGATTGGGATTAGGTTTGCGATCTGATGCCGATGAAAAAGTTCAAGCCCTAAAACAAGAATACGCTACTAGAACAAATCCAGATCCTGTTAAGGTAGTAGTAATTGATAATCAGCCTCGTCTAATGCTTGAGCAAAGAGATGAAAACGATCAACCTATTTATAATTTAATTGATGAAGAAGGATTTAGCTTTGGGGATTTGTCAGATTTTAGCAGGGAGATTATACCAACTATTCTTAGTGTTACTGCTTCTGTAGGAGCTGCAAAATTTACTGGTGGCACTTCTCTTGCTCTTGGGTATGCACAAATAGGAAAATTAGCTTTAGCAGGAGGCATAGGTTATGGCTTAAGTAAGCAATCACAAGATATGGCGGTTAAAGCATTTGATGATGTTTTGAAACAAAATGACTTTAATCTAAAAGAATACGCCAAATACTCTGGTAGGCAAGCTGTTCAAAATGCAAAAGAATCAGCCCTAGTAACTGCTGTTGATGCAGTAACTATGAAAACCCTTGGACTAGTAACTTCAAGGTTTGGAAAAGGCGGAAGTCCTGCATCTCAAAATTTGAGAGAATCAGCAGAAAGATTAATGCTAAAGTATTCTGATAGCATGTCAGAAGGTTCAAATATTAATATTTTAAGACCTACTGCTATAGGAGGAGAAAGAGCATCAAAAAAAGAAAGACAAGCTTTGCTGTCTTCAAAATTAATACAAAATACTTATGCTAGAAATGCTGACTCAGTAAACGAAATATTAAATGTTTTAAAAACTGGCGATCCCAACTTTCTTGAGCAAGCAATACAAAATGCAGCAAAAAATTTAGATACAGAAAAGGTTTTAGCAAAGGAAGCAATTGATAATGTTGATAATCAATTACACCAAGCTATTGATTTAGCTTATCAAGACTTAGCTAGAAGAAACGGAGTAAATGGTTTGTTTGATGGAAATACAGCATTTGAACCAGTAAGATTATCCTTTCTTAAAAACCAAAGACTTGCTACCAATTCTAAAAATAAAGCATATAGAGAATTTCATAGACTTGCACGAGAACAAGGTACTTCATTTGATGGAGCTGACATAATCACAAGCATGAAAAGAACCCTTGCTAAATTTAAGGGGGGTACTACTGAAAATTTTCAAAATGATTTTGTTGCTATTCTTAATTCAAATATAAAAACAAATTTAAGAAAGGTTGATGACCTTAGTGAAGGAGTTGTTAACAGAGGAACAGTTAAAGTAAACACTAGACAGCTTCAAAAAATGATTGAATCCTTTGATCAAAAAGCTGGATATGGATTAAAAAGCAATCAAAAGTCTCCTGATCAAGCTCTTGCTGAAATGTTAGCAAGCACTTTAAGAAAAACAAGGGACAAGTCATTTATATCAAAAAATAGACCAATAAATGATGCAGGAAAAGCTTTGGTAGAAGCTAACTCAATTTATAATGACCTTTATTTACCTTACTTAAGGGTTGCAAAAGGACATGTACAGGAAACAAAACTTGGAAGCACAGTTGCCAACAAGCAATATTTGTATCAAGGAAATCAAGTGTTGGACGATGTGTTGTCTCTAGGGGACGATGGAATAACGGACTTCTTGTCTAGGTTCGGTGCAGGTGCTGAAAGAGATTCAGCATTGCAGGTTCTTAGAAGCAGGTTTCTCCAAAGAAATGGATTTGATGGTAATATACATATAGGTGCAGGCAAAAAACTTAGATTTGATACTGAGAGCGTAAGAGCACTATATGGAGAAAGATTGCCCAATGGTAAATTAATTAGATCAAGTAAAAATGAGGAATTGCTTAAGTCCAAACTTTTTGCTTTTGAAAGATTAAATAAAATAAGCGGAACAAAAATAATTGAATTAGATGAGTTAGCGGTAGAAAAACTCTTTCTTGGCTCTGATAAAGCTCAAGTTAAAAATGTTGCTAATGAGCTATCTAATTTAGTTAAAGTCAAAAAACAGAATGTTGATATATTGGAAAACAACATTTTAGAAATTACCCAAAAAGGTGAGCTTGCTAAAAGTCCAGACGCTTATGTAAAGGTACTTCTGGGGTCAAAGAATACTGCCCAAGTAAAAGAGGTTATGAGAATTGTTAAAGAGCTTCCAGAGGAGCTACAGGACTCAATAAAAACATCTTACATTGATGAGTTACTAAGACTTTCTAGTCCAGAAGGTAAGGGTGCAGTTACTTCAACTTCTGGAGATTTGCCAATAGCTGACGGAAACAAGTTATTGGAGTATCTCCAAAAAAATACTACTACTGGCACAAATTCAAGAATAGTTCTAGGAGATGAAATAGTAAGCGATTTAACTGATTCAGCAAGAATACTTAGATATTCCTTTGATCCAAAGGGTGCTCCTTCACCACTAACATCTGGGGGCGTTATAACTACAAATGGAATTACTTGGGTCGCAGGTGGAGTAGCTCAGTCCGTAGGAAGAAAGCTATATGGAGTTTCAGCAACTCAAGGTTGGCTAAGACCATTGCTTACAAAATCTTCAACAGAAGAAATGATATATAGGCAAAAAAGCCTTTTTCCATATGTAATGACAACATCCAAAACTCTTCATAATTTTGCCTCTAATTACAGTACTAATCCAATGCTTGCAAAGGAATGGGGAATGGAGATGATAAAAATAAAAAACAGCGTAGACAAAGAGCAACAAGAAATGGCTGAAGAACAAAATCAGCCAGTTCCAATGCAATAAAAAACCCTACCCCCTAAAGGGTAGGGCTAACAAGGAATTAAACGGAGAGTAAGAAACAACTCTCTGCCATGGATTGCTCCTACAGCTTACCTCGTTAAATTTATACTAGTAATTATATTTGATTTGTCAATAAGGGGGTACGCCTTTTTTTACTTTTCTTGCTGGAATGGTTTTTGGCTCTTTGGGAATGTTTCCATCCATTTTTGTTGATCCCCCATCCGTTTATTCCGTCTATATTAAGCATACGACAAAACTCTTTGCGTACCTTACTGCCTAGTTCTGAAACTTCTCTTATTTGAACAGACGCTATTTCGTATATTTTAAAAAAAAGACCAGAGAAGAGTGGACTATGTGTTTTTAAAAGAGGGGGTACTGGCAAAATTTTATCAATAAATAAAAAATGAAAGATATAACATCAGACATAGAGCGTATCCAAACAAGGATAGAAATGATCCGAACAGAATCTAGGGTTCTTTCGCATAAGATTGAGCGTTACAATGAGCAAAGAAAAAGCTTGTCAGATGAGAAGCGTAAATTAAAACAGCTCCTTAGTGATGCCTTATCTGTCTCAGAGAAAGATTAAAGAATATAGGGAGGAGAATGAACCTTCTCGCTGTCCTATACTAAACATAAGAACTAAGGACTGGGTTGTTGACCACGACCATCAGACTGGTTTTGTAAGGGGCGTAATCTCTAGGCAAGCCAATAGTTTGATAGGCAAGATAGAGAACTTTTATCTTGGTATGTGCAAGGGCAAGAAAAAAAATCTTCCCTCAACGCTTGAGTGCATTTCATTTTACCTCAAGCATTCAAACACAAATATTTTACATCATGTTGGCTTGAACCAACTTACAAAAAGATTTAAAAATAAGTTGACAAGTAAAGAACAAGTTGACACATTGATTGGTCTTGGAGCAACCAAAGAGGAACTGAGTAAATGCAGTAACTCAAAGCATCGCTCTAAACTTTATCATAAACTAATAAAAATAAGATATGAGTAACGAAACATCAAACAAAACAATACATACAAAACTACAAGGGATTCAGTCATCCCTTAAAGCCCCAAAGGGGCAAACAAATAAATTCGGAGGCTATAGCTACCGATCCGCAGAAGATATTCTTACGGCAGTCAAGCCATTGCTTAAGCAGTTTGGTTGCACGCTTGTAATCTCTGACGATATAGTAGGCGTAGAGGGTAGAGTATATGTCAAAGCCACCGCAGTACTAGCTGAAGCTGAATCAGATTACTCTATACAGGTACAAGGTTTCGCAAGAGAGGCTGAGTCACGCAAGGGTATGGACGATTCACAGATTACTGGTAGTGCTTCAAGTTACGCTAGAAAATATGCCCTCAATGGATTGTTTGCTATTGACGACACAAAGGATGCGGATGCTACTAATACACACGGCAAAGAAGCACCGAAAAAGACTAGCCCTGCATTAGATTTTTAATTATGAGTGATACAACATACATAAATAGTGGCGGTTTGTTTATTAACGACCGCAAAGAGAAGGAAACCCACCCAGACTACAATGGTAGAGTTACTGTTGATAAAGCAGGTCTGTATTATATAAACGGATGGAAGAAGCAAACGAAAAATGGACAGCCCATGTTAAGTATTGCTTTGAACTATGCCCCAGATGACAAGCAACCAAGCCTATCATCATCGCCAACGATCAAAGAACCAAGTGTTCCGATTAACGATAGCGAGCCGTTTTAACTTAGTGGTATAGGGAGCAAGGGCGTATCAGTAAATCTGATGCGTCCTTTTTTTACATGAAAGAAATAATTAACGAACTGGTTGGGATGGGGCTAAGAGTAGTATCCAAAGCCATTGAATCAGCCGACAAAAAAGAAATAAAGATTTATCTAAAATCTTTGGAGCAAGTAATACAACAAATCAAAGAGACAAATAACATAGATGATAGAGACAAAGTTAGCGACGATACCAAGCAATGAGGAAGCAGAAAGAAAAATAATAGCTACTTGCATTGACGCAGGTGATTCAGCTTCTTACGACAGCATAAGTCAAATAGTGGACACGGATGATTTCTATGTTCACAGAAACAAGATTTTATTTGATTGCATAAAAAAGATTTGCTCCGACGAAAGACCATTGAATGAAACATCAATGATGGAGCAGTTAAAGACTGTAAATGGCATAGACGAGATTGGGGGTGCTACTGGTCTTATGTATGTAATGGACAATATTACTACCCCTTTGGACTTCCTGTATTGTGCCAACACAGTAGCTGAGAAATCAAATCTCAGAAAGATTATAAGAATTTGTAGGCTTGCTAGAGAAAGAGCCGAATCAGAATCAGTTGAATCAAGTGATATATCATTACAGATTCAGAGCGACCTAGAAGAAAAGTCAAAGTACAACTCCGAGGAGTTATGCCTTTCTTCAGCCTCAGATGAGCTAGATGCGGAGATTGAGGCAAAACTAAGGGGTGAGTGCATATTGGATGTTATAACCACGAATATAGGCAGATTAGACGATATGTTGGGTAGTGGGGGTATAGCTAGTGGGGAAGTAGTCACAGTAGCCGCACCAACCTCTTGCGGTAAGTCAGCCTTAGCCCTTAACATCGCTCTGAGTGCCTCATATAAGCAAAAGAAGGGGGTAGGTATATTTTCGCTTGAGATGCCCAAGAAACAGCTTACAAAGCGTATGGCACAGACTTTATCTGGAATTAATTATACCACCATTGACGCTACAGCAGATGGTCAGCAAAGGGCGGTATTGTTCAAAGAGTTTACTAGCAAGCTATCTGATTTACCTGTATTTACATCTCATCATGTAAAGAGTGCAGATGATTTAGCGTCACAAGCTAGGAAGATGGTCAAGAACTTTGGCGTTAAGTTACTGGTCATAGATTATCTACAACTGATACCATTTGATTCCAAGAGGATGAGCAAGACAGAGGGTATATCAACCATATCTCATCGTGTTAAGCAACTGGCTCTTGAACTGGATGTAGGCATAATACTATTAGCTCAAGTCAATCGTGAGGGTGCTAAAAGGGATACTGGTCTAAGCCTCTACGATCTAAAGGATTCTGGGGACATTGAGAATGATGCGGATGTAGTTGTTCTTATTTACCCATCTCAAGGGGACTTTGAGTCCTCAAAGAGCAGGGATCATAAAGGGGACTATACTGAGATGGTGTACAAGATAGCAAAGAACAGAGAAGGGGAAAGGGACATTGGTTCTTTGTTTAGGTTTTATCATTGCATAGGGAGGTTTGAGTAATGAGAAAATTAGTAA
>CAACVD010001016.1_pt1 | contig 13477 bp, 15 predicted proteins | sample 2381771 | NCBI WGS metagenome assembly CAACVD01 (sample SAMEA5211965, study PRJEB30684) | marine metagenome | biome: Marine; feature: Epipelagic; material: Water | collected 2015-10-15 | depth 15 m | reverse complement strand
TTCCGATCTGTCGGATGTTGTGAGTGGCATTACGAATGATTTAGCTATGGGATTGGGATTGGTTCCCAAGGATCAGGATTTTATTGATCGGACTGCGGAGACTATTGCTAGAAACGGGGACCCTGATCACGCTAGTCGATATGCGGCTGGTCAGGTAGATAATGGTTTTGAGGATAATTACAACGCGCCAGCGGCGGCTCCTGCTGCTCAGACTGATTACAGTGCGTCGGATAGTTTCAGCGATGCGTTTAGCGAGGCTCGTGAAAACTTGGGTGCGGGGAGTACGTTTACTTATAACGGGCAATCGTATTCTACGGCTATCACTGGTGAGGATCCTGCGTTGGACGCGGCTCTTGCTGCCCAGCAGACACCTGCTCCTGCTCCAGCCCCAGCGTATGCTAACATGGGCGTTGGCGAAGCGGGACGCGGTGAGAATGTGGGTTATGTTGCTCCGCAGGACACGTCTGTTTCTTTAGATGAGTTTGGTCCGTATTTGCCAGATCAGCAGCCCGAGGGTTTTGATCCTGGTGCGGGTCCGACTATTTTTACTCAAGACGAAAATGACAATGTTGTTACTCTTTCTGGGAACATACCGCAGGATATATTGGATCAGATAGGCGGCGGTGCTGGCACGACTATTGAAGATTTATTGCCTCCTGCTGCGGACGGTGGCACGACTGTTGCGGACATGAATTTCACGGAGCGGTTTGAGCGTCAGAGTGAGTTGGCGGATGCTGATCCTACGGGTCAGAGCACGGCGACGGGTACTATTTTGTCGGACGGGTCGTCTGTTGATACATTAGTTACAACGGACCCTGAGACTGGACGCCCTGCTACATTTGAGGCGACGACTGTTGCTGGCGAGGATCCTGTGATTAACAAGGTCACATATTCGGATTCTCAGGGAAATACTTATGACACGCTTGCGGAGGCTCAGTTATCTGACGCGCAGGATTTGAACCGTCAGTTGACATCGATACAGAACATACCGACGGAGACGAGTTACCTTGATCCGAGTGCCCCGTCCCGCGTACCTTTGAACCCTGACGGGAGTGTTCAGGTTACTCAGGCGGGATTTATTCCGACGTTTGATGAGATTAAGAGTGCGTTGTCGCCAGCGTTTGAGACGATTACGGGCGCGATTTCTGATTTTGATGATAGACAGGCGGCTCGTAGGCAGAGCCGTAAGTCTGTTGAAGAGATCAACGCGGAGAATCAGGCGGCATATGAGGCCGAGGCGTTTGGTCCGTTTGGACGTGATCCTGAGACTGGCGAGGCTACGCCTTACTTTACGCTTAGAGATGGCACTATGGTTCGTGAGGATCAGCCTATGGGTCTATTGACGGGGACCAAATTAGGTTTGGGTCTTGCTGATTTGAATCAGTTGACGAGCAGTGCCGCTGGAAGTCTTGGAGAGTTTGTTGCAAAGCAGGAGCTTCAGGACGACGGGACGTTTCAGGCGCAGCCAAATTTCTTGACGAATTATGCGGATGCTCAATTACCGTATGATCAAGATTTAATTGACAGGCAGTTTTCTACATTGTCGGCTGAAGATCAGGCTAACCTTACCAATCCAGTGTTCCCTGAAGATGGTTTCGTAGACTTTAGTGCCTTGGGTGCGAAGACAGTTCGAACATTGCCTTCTGCGGCGGCTGCGATAACAAATCCGATAATTGCGGGTGGCTTGACTGTTGGTGATGTAGGGTTGTCTTCGGATCAGGTTATTGATCAGGCGGTTCAGGACGGATCATTGTCGGGGTTGTCTGAGATAGAGATTGAAGCGATGAAGGGCGAAGCCCGTCGAACTAATACAATTCCTGCGGCATTGATTGGTACGGTATCGAATTTGTTACCTGGTCGCCTTGGACAGAACCTATTGCAGCGCATGGGTATTAGTGCGGGTGAGGAAGCGGTTCAGGAAGGTGTGTTTGAACCTAACATTGCTCAAACATCGGCATCTTCGGTGACTGGTTTGGACAATCAGTTTGTGTTTGACCCAGAAGCGGCGACAATTGGTGCGGTTGCTTCGGGTACATCGTCGGTTGCAACGTCGGGCCGTGGTCCAAATCAGACGGGAGGCGCGGGTCCGAATGTTATGACTGATGGTCCTACTGCTCCTGTTGCCCCCGCAGCGTCGGTTATTAGTGGTCAGTCGCTTGTTCCGTCTACTCAGGCGGACGCTGACGCGGCGATGGGCAGAAATGTTGCAACTAACGTACAACCTACGCAGCCTGTAGCCCCAAGTGCAGAACAAATGCCTAGTGTAATCAACATTCCTGGTACGGATGTGGTGGTTCAGGCTCCTGCACCCGCGCAACCACAGGCTCCGAACCAAGGTCCGCCTTCTGGTATCGAGGCTTTGGGCACGGGAGGCGCGTTCCGACGGCCTGATACGGGCACTGTAGCGCAGTTACCTGCGCCATCTAACGTGGATGCACAACCGACAGTAGAACAAACGCAGCCAACGCCACCTGAAGTGATGTCACAGGCTCCAGAGGGGCTGACGGCGGCGGAAATCTTGCAAAATGAGATAGATATTATCACGACGGACACGAATACGACGGCGGATCAGGCGTCACAGGGTCCTGCAAGCATTGCATTGATCGAAGCGGCTCGAAATGAGGGCGCAGATGTGAATGTGGGCGACAGTCGTGCGGAAGTATCGTCTAAAATTGTCAATCAGATTGCGTCCGACAACCAAGCTGCGGCGGAAGAGGCCATGGGTCGTACGCTTCCAGACGTTGATGTGGGTAGAATCAACCAACTTCCGCAGCCATCGGGCATGGAAACGCTACCGAACGTGGATTTAACCCCTGCGATTGCACCTGAACCAGCGGCTCCATCGCTATCTGACGTGGATATTAGCCGTATTAACCAGCCTACGGACCTTCCTGCGGGTATTGGGTCATTAGATGCAGCGGTTGCGGCGGCACAGCAGAACACCACTCCAGAGGGCATAATTGGCCTAGAAGTGGCCCAAACGGGCGCATTATCGGCTGAAACGGCGCGTAAAGTGGCTGAAGACAACAACCTGTCGATGCAGGATGTGGCGAACATTGCAGAGAATGCCATGGGTATTGAGCAATCTGAGGCCACTGGACCGAGCACCGAGGTTGATGTTGCGGCTACGGTTGACGTGGCGGCACCTGCGGCGGGAGGCACGGCCTTGGCTGCGGGACAGCAAGGAGCGGCTGAAGCTACGGAGTTTGTATTTGACGGCGAAGTTATTTCTCCAACGGACAGCGAGGTATCAACGGAAGTTGAAACGCCTGTTGGTGAAACGATTGAGGGTACGGTTGGTTCTCGAGACGTGGCTGCGGTGGTTGATGTGCCTGTGGATACAAGCACGACCACACCGTCTACAACGGACACAACGACAAGAGCACCTACCACTACGACACCTGAGACGATCAGGGCCGTTCGGTCAACGGATACGGCACCTCGTGATGAGGACGAAGTTGTGGTTGAAGTGGATGAGCCGCCAGCGGACGATCCGAGTGGACCAAGTGGCCCTGCTCAAGAGGAAGAGGTCGAGGTTGAAGTTGGCGCACCTACGGGTGACGACGATGATGACGATGACGACACCGCAGAGGAAGCACCGTTTGAATGCCCAGAAGGGTTTGAGGCGGTTCAGATTAACGGCGAGTGGCGTTGTCAGAAGGTTGGTGACGACACACCGAAAGTTGGCAGAATGCGTCCAACGGGTGGGGCTTACTATCGTCCACGCACACCATCTCCAGCGGCGACGGCGAAGGCATATAGGTTTAGATAATGAACTTACAGGCACTTCCAGAGGAAGCATTAAAGGAGATCCTTGCGCTAACGGAAGCGAAGAAAAAGCTGGACCTCAGAGAGGAAGCCCAGAATTACTTTATGCCCTTTGCTCATCATGTGTATGAAAACTTTATTGAGGGTCGGCATCACAGGATTATTGCTGAGAAGCTGGAGCGTGTAGCTCGAGGGGAACTCAAGCGGTTGATTATTAACATGCCGCCTCGACACTCCAAGTCTGAGTTTGCATCGTTCCTAATGCCAGCGTGGTTTTTGGGGCGCAATCCAAAGCTCAAGATTATTCAAGCTACACACAATACGGAGCTTGCGGTACGGTTTGGACGTAAGGTGCGGGATTTGATTGACGATCCTGCGTACAAGGAAGTGTTTCCTGATACGAATTTGAAGGAGGACAACAAAGGTGCGGGTAAATGGCAGACTGACCGAGGCGGTGAATACTTTGCTGCGGGTGTTGGAGCGGCTGTTACGGGGCGTGGTGCGGACTTGTTTATCATTGACGACCCTCATTCGGAACAGGATGCGTTAAGCGAGACGGCGTTTGACCACGCGTATGAGTGGTACACATCAGGTCCTCGACAGCGTTTGCAGCCAGGTGGTGCGATTATTCTTGTTATGACCCGTTGGGGTAAGAAGGATTTGACGGGCCGATTGATTGCAAACCAAGGCGGGGATGTTATGGCGGATCAGTGGGAGGTTGTGGAGTTTCCTGCGATCATGCCTTCGGATAAGCCGTTATGGCCTGAGTTTTGGGACAAAGACGCGCTTTTGTCCATCAAGGCGTCACTGCCTGTTGGCAAATGGAACGCGCAGTGGCAACAGCAGCCCACCTCATCTGAGAGTGCGATCATCAAACGGGACTGGTGGCAAGCGTGGGAAGAGGATAAGATCCCTCCAGTTAAATACATTCTTCAAGCATACGACACCGCGTTTTCGAAAAAAGAGACGGCGGACTATTCAGCTATCACAACGTGGGGCATCTTCGAGCCAGAAGAGGGCGGCGCGGACAATATTATCTTGATGGACGCTCGACGAGGGCGTTGGAACTTCCCTGAACTCAAGGAGATAGCGTATGAAGAACACGAATACTGGGAGCCAGACATGGTGTTGGTCGAAGCGAAAGCGACGGGTACACCACTCATTGACGAGTTGCGGCTGCGCGGTATTCCTGCATTGGGCTTCTCGCCTGGTAAAGGGCGGGATAAAATAACGAGGATGCACATGGTAGCACCGCTATTTGAGGCGGAGGTAGTGTGGGCACCAACGGACAAGAAATTCGCGGATGAAGTGATTGAAGAAGTTGTTTCATTTCCTAATGGTGACTATGACGATTTTTGTGATAGTATGACACTAGCATTGATGCGTTTTCGCCAAGGAGGCTTTATAGCCTTGGAAAACGAGAACGTCGGGGACGATTTTGTCCCCACTAGACGGGAGTATTACTGATGGCTATTCCACCCCGCCCGATGGGCACGTTAGTAGACGGGGGACAAATGCAAGGCGGGATGGATGAAAACCTACCCGCTGTTGATGTATCTGTTCCAGAAGTGGAAGACTTTGCAGGGGGCGCAGAAGTTATCCCTCAAGAGGACGGCACGGCTGTAGTACAGGCTTTGGCGGACATGATCCAACAAGCAGAGGCGGAAGCTCCGATGGAGCACAACGCAAACTTGGCGGAGTTTTTGGACGAAGGGTATCTTGGTGAGTTGTCGAGCGAGTTACGAGCGGCATACGAAGAAGACCAAGAGTCGCGTTCTGAGTGGGAAGAGGGATACACCAAGGGTCTAGACCAGCTTGGGATTAAATATGAGGACCGTACAGAGCCGTTTCAGGGTGCCAGTGGGGTGACACACCCTCTGATAGCTGAGAGCGTCACACAGTTCCAAGCGCAAGCGTACAAGGAACTCTTGCCAGCGGGTGGTCCAGTACAAACACAGATCCTTGGATTGCAGGATCAAGCGCGGGAGGCTCAAGCCCAGCGCGTAAAGAATTTTATGAACTACCAAATCATGGAAGTGATGGAAGAGTTCGACCCAGATATGGATCAGTTGCTGTTCTATTTACCCCTATCAGGTTCTACATTTAAGAAAGTTTACTACGATGAGGCTAAACAGCGGCCTGTGTCTAAGTTTGTTCCTGCTCAAGACTTGGTTGTGCCATACCACTCAAGTGATTTGCAGACAGCCCCTCGGGTTACGCATGTTCTACGGATGGATTACAATCAGGTTCGCAAGATGCAGGTCGCGGGTTTCTACCGTGACGTGGAGATGCTTACGAGTGATCAGGGTCCAGACGAGGTTCGTCAGAAGGTTGATGAGTTACAAGGCACGAGCAAGACGTATGCGGATGACGTATATACGATCTTGGAAATGCATGTGGACTTGGACATCGAGGGTTTCGAGGACATGTCTCCTGACGGAGAGCCTACGGGTATTCAGCTTCCGTATATCGTAACGATTGACGAGGCATCAGGAGAGATCCTTGGTATTCGTCGAAACTTTGAAGAGGGCAGCGAACTAGCTAAGAAGCAGCAATACTTTGTGCACTACAGGTTTATGCCTGGTCTTGGTTTTTATGGCTTTGGTTTGATCCACATGATTGGTGGGTTGGGTCGTGCGGCGACCAGCATTCTGCGTCAGTTGATTGATGCAGGTACGTTGGCGAACTTGCCAGCGGGTTTCAAGGCGCGTGGCGTTCGAGTACGAAACGACGACGAGCCATTGCAGCCAGGTGAGTGGAGAGACATTGATGCACCTGGTGGAAACATCAGAGATTCGATTATCCCGCTGCCATACAAGGAGCCGTCGGCTACACTAGCACAATTGCTTGGTGCGTTGATCGAGGGTGGCAGACGTTTTGTGTCATTGGCTGACCAGCAGGTTAGCAACATGAACCAAGAGACGCCTGTGGGTACAACCATGGCGATGTTGGAACGTGGCATGAAGGTGATGTCTGCTATTCACAAGCGGTTGCATTACGCACAGAAAACAGAGTTCCGTATTCTAGCTCGGATCATTGCTGAGAACCTACCGCCTGAGTATCCATATCAGGTTGCGGGTGCGGAGCAGACGATCAAGGCTGAAGACTTTGATGCGCGTGTGGATATCATTCCAGTTAGCGATCCAAACATATTCTCCATGGCACAAAGGGTGACGTTAGCTCAAACTCAGTTGCAGTTAGCACAGTCCAATCCCCAGATGCACAACTTGCATGCGGCGTATCGACGGATGTATCAGGCCCTTGAGGTTCAGAACATTGACGAGATTCTCCCCCCGCCGCCAGAGCCACAGCCAACAGATCCTGCCTTGGAGAATGCCAAAGGCTTGATGGGATCATTGTTGCAAGCGTTCCCTGATCAGGACCATGACGCGCATATTAAAATCCACGTTATGTTTATGAAGACGCCGTTGGTCACGACTTCACCGCAGGTTATGGGTACGTTTTATGCTCACTTGCAGGAGCACATTGCTATGAAGGCACGTCAGTTGGTTATGGCTGAGATCCAAGGTTTGATCAGTCAAGTGCAGTTAAACGCTCAGATGGGCGCGGTAGATCCGCAAGCGGCACAGCAGAAGATCATGGAAGTGCAGCAAGAGATGCAGAACCCTGCCGAGGTAGAAAAGTTAGTTGCCTTGCAGGAAATGCAAATCATGCAGCAGACACTTGCGGAGATCACACCGCAGGGTCAGGATCCGATGTCAGATCCATTGGTGCAGATTCGTATGCAGGAGCTTGCGCTCAAGCAGCAATCAGAGCAGCGTAAGTCTCAGATGGACGAGGCGGACGTTATGATGAACGCAGCGAAAATGCAGCAGCAAGCGGCGACAGACGCAGCGCGTATTGAGAGCCAAGAAGAGATCGCTGGAAATAGAAACGACGTGAACCGTGAGCGCATTGACGTGCAGCGGCAAGCTATGTTGAGGAGAGGTTAGGATGGATTTAAGTTTAATACAGCCAGAGCCAGCCATGAACGGTCCGTTTATGGGTAGGCCGCTGATGGAAGCGGTTATGCCAATTAAAAGGCCAGACATGAATAACGGGTTCGACCTAATGCCAAGACCAGGTTCTGAATATCTTCAACCTGTTGGCGGTGGTGGCATAGGTCAGTATCTTCAGCCGATGATTAGACAGATTAACAGCCATTACCAGCAAAACGAGGTACAACCGTTTGTGCAAGAAATAACGCAGTTAGCTAATCAGCGTTTTCCAAATGCGTTTCAAGGCGGCGGTCTGGGGATAGGGAACTTTCTCCAACAACAGCGTCCTCTGCCAACACAAGACATCTTTTCAGGTGTTTCGGGCGCGGCCCTTGGCTTGTTAGCTGCGAGGTAACAATGCCACTCAAGAAGGGGTCCTCTCAAACCACGGTTAGCTCCAACATTGGCAAGCTAAAAGACGAAGGTTATCCGCAGAAACAAGCGGTGGCTATTGCATTGAACAATGCAGGTAAAAAGAAATATGCATCTGGCGGCATGATAAACAGCCGTTTCAGCAGGATTGCACGTCCTCAAAGGTTTTCTGGAGAGTTTTGATGTGCGTACTTGTGTTCGTTGCATACGGACACATGTGGGTAAACGGATACGGTAGTTGGTTTTATAAAGCCTGTCAGTACGACTGCGGCTCGAACCGTTACGGATATTATGATAGAGTGTATCGCGTAGATCCAGATTATCGGTGTCCTGTGAGGTTTCGTAAAGATGATTGATCCTGTTACAGCGGTTGGGTTGGCGACTTCCGCATTCAACGCCATCAAGCAAGGCATTTCTGTCGGGCGTGATTTGCAAGATATGTCTGGTCAGCTTTCCCAGTGGGGCAAGGCGTTCAGCGATTTTTCCTACGCCGAGGACAAAGCTCAAAACCCTCCTTGGTATAAGTTCAAGGGTAGTGACGAAGAGACGGCGTTACAAATCTTTGCCCAGAAAAAGAAAATGGAGCAGATGCGTAACGACATTAGGTCGTTTATTAGCTGGAATTATGGGCCTTCTGCGTGGGAAGAGGTTCTCTCTATCGAGGCCAAAATGCGAAAACAGCGTAAAGAAGAGTTGTATCGCAAGGAGGAGTTGAAAAGAAAGATCGTAGAATGGATTGTTGGGTTATTAGCCGCTGCAATTGGTATCGCTGTAATGGGTTTCATACTCTGGTTGATTGGGAAAGGCCAAGGCCGATGGTAAATGCGACTTGTGCAAGCAGGTAGGATGCGTTGGATTGTATATGATGAGCGAGGTAAAATTGTGATTATTACACACCATCGTAGGATAGCGGAATGGGTTATAGAAAGGGGTGGCTGTGGCTGACGGACTTACAGGTGTAGGTAACATGCCGTTCGACGTGGGCAGTGACATACACGCCCAAACGAGGGCGCGTGAGCGCATAGAAACGCATTTGGTAGAGCAAAGGGTAGAAAAAGAACATAGGGCCAACCACAGCCACTTAGAGGCGCTCCAGAAGCAAAGATTGGACTTACAGGAAAGTTATGATAAGTTTGGGCGCAAGACTGTGGCGGATAGGCCGCAGGGAACGAAGTTAAACATAGAGGTGTAACATGTCAAATACCTTTGAAAAAATACTGCAATATAAACTTATGCCCCGTTTTATGATGATTGTTATGACGATCATGTACATAAAAGTTATAAACTGGGGGATGAGCTTGGATGACTTGTCTACGCAGCAATCTGCAATGATATCAGTGGTCAGTGGGGCGATGACAGGAACGATAGCCGTTTGGCTGGGTAGTGAGAAATGAGTATCTTTACTGCTGCATTAGGACCAATAGCCAATCTTGCTGGATCATGGCTGCAAGGTAAGGCCGATAAGAATGCCGCCGCTGCGGAGCTAAAGCTAACGGAGGCGAAAGCAAAAGCCCAGATATTATTGTCTGAAAAAACAAGCGTTGCCGACTGGGAACGCATTATGGCAGAGGGTTCTAAATCAAGCTGGAAAGACGAATGGTTCGTAATTGTCCTGTCTATTCCCCTTGTTTTGGCGTTTATTCCAGGTGCAGAAGGTTGGGTTGATCGTGGTTTTGCCCAACTCTCCAAAGCGCCCGACTGGTATTTTTATAGTTTAGGTATCGCTATTTCAGCGAGTTTCGGTGTGAGAGGGGCAACTGCCCTGTTTAAGAGGAAGTAATGGAAAACTTAAAACTACCTATTGTACTTGTTATGGCTATGGCGGCACAGCTTGCAGGAGGTGTTTGGTGGGTTTCACAACAAGCGGCAACGATTTCAAATCTTGAAGAAACAGTAAGCCAGCTTGGCTCTAAAATGGCTATTGAAGACAACATAAACTTAAAACGTGACGTGCAGTCTAATGCCAAGGAGATTGACGATGTTTGGGATGACATGGAAGATGTTTGGGATGAACTGTCAAACTTAGCTAACTCTATCGGTCAGGTTACTAAATTGCAGCAGCGTGTAGCTGTAATTGAAAGTGAGCTTAAATATATTTCTCGTGATCACAATGGGGTTACGAATATGAGAGGCAACGGAAGATGAGCAATGCAATGAAAGCCTTACAGCAACGGTGCGGAGTATCCGCAGACGGAGCCTTTGGCCCCAACACTGCTAGAGCAATCGTTGAGCATTACGAGTTATCACCAGAACGTGGGGCGCATTTGCTGGGTCAATCGGCGCATGAGAGTGGTTACTTCAAGCACACAGAGGAAAATCTTAACTATTCAGAGGACGCGTTAAACCGTGTGTTCCGCCGTTATTTTGGTGAAGGCAAAGAGGATGCTGCTAAGTATGCTCGAAATCCTCAGAAGATTGCTAACTATGTATACATGGATGAGCATCGATCAAAAAAGGGTGCGCTCGGAAATATTGAGGAAAATGACGGCTGGGCGTTCCGAGGCCGAGGATTTTTACAATGCACTGGGCGTTCCAACTACCGAAAGTTTGCATCGGAAATGCGTTTGCCTGATGTTATGAAAGACCCTGATCTTGTAGCTACAGAGTATGCTTTTGAAAGCGCATACTGGTTTTTTAAACGCAATAGACTTTTTAATATTGCAGACAAAGGCGTCAATGACGAGGTAATCACAGAGGTAACTCGCAGGGTAAACGGCGGGACTCACGGCTTAGATGACCGCTTAGAAAAAACCAAAAAGATATATGAATGGATTAGGAGAACGTAATGCCGACAATTATGATTAGCATTCTTCCAGATGGAATGCCTGTGGACAAGATGGAAGAAACAGAAGAAGGCAACAGTTGTCCGCTTCCAACGCAAGACCCTGAATTAAATGACATGAATCGAGAAGTAGCGATTGATGAATATAATTACGGTGCGGCTATTGGTGAGGAAGAGTGCGGCACTTGTAGTTCCTATAACCAAACGGAAGACATGTTGGAGTGCATCGGAGATAGTTCGGGTGAACTTGGCTATTGCCAACTGCTTAAATTTACATGTATGAAAGAGAATGTATGTGATGCATGGGCTGAAGGTGGTCCGCTTACATCCGATTTACAAGAGGAATATAAGGACAACCTATAATGGATGTTGTCGATTTGGCAAAACACCTGTATAAGAAAATTGAAGAGCGGCAAAAAGATATTGGAGCGGCTCTTTCTCACGGTTCTGTAAAAGACTGGGAGCAGTATAAAATGTCTGTAGGGGAGATACGGGGCCTCGCTTACGCTAGAGAAGAAATCAAGACCCTGCTGGAGAGAAACGTAGACGATGTCGAAGACTTTATATCTTCCTGACCATGTCGCGCAGAAAATGAACAAAGAGAAAGACGCTGCTAAAGCTGAAGTCTCTGGTGTTGCAGTTGACAGCGCATATGTAAATGCACAGGACCGCGTACTAGATCCATCCCTTTTAGAAAAACCGTTACTCGAACGATTGCCGCAACCAACTGGTTGGCGGCTTTTAGTTATGCCGTATCAAGGTAAAGCTAAAACTTCGAGTGGCCTATACATCCCTGATGAAGTTCGAGAACGAGAGTCGATTGCTACGGTAGTCGCGTACGTTCTGAAATTAGGGCCGTTGGCATATAAGGATCCGAACAAGTTTGGACCCGACGAAGCACCTTGGTGTGAAGAAGGCCAATGGGTTTGCATAGGCAGGTACTCAGGTTCTCGTTTTAAAATCGACGGCGGTGAAGTCCGCATCATCAACGATGATGAGGTTATTGCTACGATTTTGGAGCCAGACGATGTGAAACAAGTATAGGGCAGGATTATGGCTGAAGAAAAGCAAGAGATTGAAGAACAAGAAGTTGTTCTAGAAGAGCAGCAAGAAGAACCTAAGTCGGAAGAAAAGGCGCAAGTAGCCTCGGCTGAAGGCGAGGGTGAACTTGAAGAGTACGGTGAGAAGGTACAAAAGCGTATTAAAAAACTCACTGAGCGTTATCGCAATGAACAACGAGACCGTGAAGAAGCGGTGCGGATGGCGCAGAAGCTATTGGATGAAAACAATAAGCTGAAGGGCCGAGTTCAACAGTTAGATAGTGGATATCTAAATGAGTATGGTAACCGACTAACCACGCAAGACGAAGCGGCAAAACGTGCGTATAAACAGGCATATGAGTCTGGAGATTCCGATGCAATGCTTGCCGCGCAAGAGCAGATTGCTCAGATTGCGATTGACAAACAACGGTATGGCGCGGCGAAAACTCGTGTTGAACAACAGCAAAAAATGCAGGTTCAACAGCAAGCGCAGCCACAACAACAAGCCCCTGTGCAACAGGCTCAAGCCCCTGCAAAGGTTGATCCAAAAGCAAAAACATGGGCAGAAAAGAATGACTGGTTTGGGAATGATGAGATCATGACCACTGCTGCATTCACAATACATCGAAGACTTGTCGAAGAAGAGGGGTTTGACCCGAACACCGATGAGTATTATACTGAAATAGATGGTCGTATTCGTTCGGAGTTCCCGCACAAGTTTAATACGGCTAAGAAATCGGGTGGAAATCAGGTCGCTTCTGCTGGTAATTCCGCATCCCGCACTAACAAACAGGGGCGCAGGTCGGTCAAGTTATCGCACTCTCAAGTCGCGATTGCGAAAAAACTGGGCGTACCTCTTGAAGAATACGCCAAGTATGTAAAGGAGTAATATCATGGCTGACACAAGAGCACCGCGCAAAAGCGCAACACGCGAAACTGAAACGCGCAGAAAACCATGGGCACCGCCCAGTCACTTAGCCGCACCTCCTGCACCTGAAGGGTTTGTGCATCGTTGGATTCGAGTCGCAATGCGCGGCGAAGAAGACAAGATGAACGTGAATTCCAAGTTGCGTGAAGGTTGGGAACCCGTCCGTAAAGACGAGTACCCAGACTACGAGGCTCCAACTATCGACGATGGTCGGTACGAGGGCGTCATCGGTCAAGGTGGTCTGATGCTGTGTCGCATTCCTGTCGAAACAGCCCAAGAAAGAAACGAGTATTACGGGGGCCGAACCCGCGAACAGATGGTAGCTGTAGATCAGGACCTTATGAAGGAACAACATCCTTCAATGCCGATTAATCAAACTCGGCAAAGTCGTGTAACCTTCGGTGGATCAAGACGAGACACCGAATAATTTAGAGGATTGCTACTATGGCAAACACTAACGGTGCATTCGGGCTTCGCCCGATTGGCGTAGTCGGTCAGGCTGCGAACACCACTGGTGCGACCGAGTATCGTATCGCCTCTGGAAACACTAACGCGATCTATCAAGGTTCTCCTGTTATCCCGCTTTCAA
>CAACVD010001015.1_pt1 | contig 13478 bp, 23 predicted proteins | sample 2381771 | NCBI WGS metagenome assembly CAACVD01 (sample SAMEA5211965, study PRJEB30684) | marine metagenome | biome: Marine; feature: Epipelagic; material: Water | collected 2015-10-15 | depth 15 m | reverse complement strand
GCGTTTCAGAGGCTGAGGAGAATGAAGAGCAACCAGAAGATATGGAAGAACCAGAGGATAAGGGTGAAGCCGAAGAAAAACCTGTAAAAAAACCAGAATCAAAAAAAGAAAAAGCAGCTAAAAAAATTGTAAAAAAGATGGGTGATAAGGGTAGATATGATTCAACAAATCAGTTAAAAACGTTAATCGTGATGCAAGTATTAGGTGACACAAAAACTTTTTTTGAATCACAAAAACAATTAGAGGATAGATTAGATTTCTTTACAGACTACATGATACCAGATTCAGATATACAAAATAACAATATAGCGCAGTGGTATTTATTTGGTGGTAGTGATGGCATGATGAATGATATGATAGAGTTACAATGGCAGAAGTAGAATTACCAGGCGGAATTAAATTTAAAGGAGGCAAGATTTTTGTCATACTCACAGCTTTAACCACAGCTGGTGGGGCACTATGGGGCGGCTTTGAATTTTACAAAGATTATCTTACGATGAAAGAGCAGATACAAGAATATGTTGCACCAGATCTTTCTGGTTTTGATAAAAATATTGCTGTTATGAAAGAAGAAATGAAAAGTAAAACAGATTTATTACAAACAGAAATAGAAATGCTTATGGGTGAAATGGAAATGATGATGTCAGAAATTCGCCTTGTTAGTGATGTAGCTAATGAATTAAAAAACGACCTACGACAAGATGTAAGACGAGTAGAGAAAATTGTTAATGATGTAGAACAAATGGTTAAAGAAGATTCGAGAGAAACCAGCTCGGAGTTAAAAGATACCACGAAGGACATGAAGGAAGACATGGAATTATTATCGGATAAGCTTCAATCAGCCATGACTGAATTAGAAGAGAAGGTAGAGAAAAGGATAAAACTCGCATTAGAAAATCCTTTATCACAAATGTAAGGATTTGACTATTAAACCAATAAATAACATAATTGTCGTTGGAGCTGGAACTGCAGGTGTTTCAGTAGCATCTGTTTTAAAAAAAGTGTTTCCTGAAAAAAAAATAACTATGATTAAAGGTAGAACAATACCAACAGTTGGTGTTGGAGAAAGCACACTTCAAAACATAAATAGTTTTTTACAGTTTTTAGATATACAAGATAAAGATTTTATGAAGGCCTGCGATGCCACTTATAAGTTAAGCATTAGATTTGAAAATTTTTATGAAAAAGGTGATGGTGGTTTTCATTATCCCTTTGGTAATATTTATTATGATGATCAAATAAAAACTCTCAATGACTGGTATTGTGCAAAATTTCTTAAACCTGATACTCCTGTAACAGATTTTGCGGATAGCTTAGTTCCACACATGACAATGATTAATCAAAATAAAATGACTGATAAGGATATTTTTCCAAGTTTTAATCATAAAATCCATGCAGCATATCACTTTGATGCAGTTAAACTTGCTGACTGGATTGAGCAAAATAGATTTTTACCTATGGGTGGAGAGACATTGGTGGAGGACATTGAACAAATAAATAGAAATGAAGATGGGTCAGTAAAATCATTATTAATGGATACAAAAAAAGAATTGCAAGCTGATTTGTATATAGACTGTACAGGTTTTAAATCTTTATTATTAGATCAAACATTACAAGAACCCTTTGAAAGTTATGAAGATATACTTCCTAATAATTCAGCGTGGGCTACAAAATTACCTTATAAAGATAAGAGAAAAGAATTAGTCGGTTATACAGATTGCAAAGCTGTAGAAAATGGTTGGATTTGGAATATTCCTTTATGGTCAAGAATGGGCACAGGTTATGTTTATTCTAATAAATATATTTCTGATGATGATGCTCTCAAACAATTTCAAAATCATTTAGGCACAGAAGATTTAGAGTTTAAAAAATTAAAGATGAGAATTGGAATACACAAAAGATTATGGGTTAAAAATGTATGTGCCATTGGTTTGTCGTCAGGTTTTATTGAACCTTTAGAAAGTAATGGATTGTTAACTATACATTTATTTTTAATGAAACTTGTACCTGTTCTTAAAAAGAAAATAGTTAATGAGTTTGCAAAAGATCATTTTAATTTAAGCTGCCGTAGAAGGTTTAGAAGCTTTGCTGAATTTGTAGCCTTACATTATAATTTATCAAATAGAACTGATACAGAATATTGGAGAGACATACAAAATAGAAAATATCCTATTGAAGAAAAATTTCTTGATATTAAATCTAATTTTCAACTTGCTTTTACAAATAAAATGGAGACTGGTAAATGGGCAGACGGTGGTTTCCCTTTTATAGCCACTGGTATGAATTGGTTTCCAAATACATTTGAGGAGGTAATGTATGAAAATGCTAATAATGATATTAAATTTTGGGAAGAAGTTTGGAATCCCATCATAGAAGCCTTTGAAAATAGAAAAAAAATATTTAAAGAATTAGCTGAAAATTGTCCTACGATGTACGATTATCTTGAAAGGAATATTCATGGCTAAACCCCCTAAGAACGAATACTTTACACCAGTCAAAAAAAGGACTAGTATAGGTCGTTCTTCACGCACTAGGCCAAAGAATAAAAACAAAAGACGTCAATACGTTAAATACAGGGGGCAAGGATGACTAAATTATGTCCAAGAGGTAAAGCTGCAGCTAAGCGTAAATTTAAGGTTTATCCTAGCGCATATGCTAATGCCTATGCTTCTAGAATATGTGCTGGTAAAATAAAAGACCCAAGTGGTAAAAAAAGAAAAGATTTTAAAGGTCCAAAAAGAGCTATGGGCGGAGTTATAGATTTTAATAAACTTTCACAGCAACGTAAAAAAGTATCTGCTATGAACAAAGGTGGAATGGCTAGAGCTTGCGGTGCTATAATGGAAAGCAAAAGAAAAATAACTAAGTTTAGTTAATGGCTAAAAGTGGTCTTGATAAATGGTTTGCTCAAAAATGGGTAGACATAGGCAGCAAGAAAAAAGATGGATCTTTTTCTAAATGTGGAAGATCAAAACAAAAAGCAGATGCTAAACGTAAATATCCTAAATGTGTTCCTCTTGCAAAAGCAAGACGAATGAGTGAAGGACAACGAAAATCTGCAGTACAAAGAAAAAGAAGTAAAGCACAAGGTGTTGGTGGTAAACCAACAAATGTTAAAACATTTGCAAAAGCTTCTGGTGGATTAATATCTAATAGCAGAAGAGCTGGAGCAGCTGTAAGAGGTTTTGATTTCAAAGGTGTCTTTTAATGCCTTTAAATCAAAAAGGCAGAAAGATAATGAAATCAATGAAAGGTACCTACGGTAAAGATGCTAAAGCTGTTTTCTATGCATCAAAAAACAAAGGAGTAATAAAAGGTGTTGAAAAGAAAAGATCCAAAAAAGGGAACAGGAAAAAAACCTAAAGGTAGTGGAAGACGTCTCTATACTGACGAAAACCCTCGTGATACTGTGGGTATTAAGTTTGCTACTCCTAGTGACGCCAGGTCAACAGTTGCGAAAGTTAAAAAAATTAATAAACCGTTTGCTAGAAAAATACAAATCCTAACAGTGGGGGAGCAAAGAGCTAAAGTTATGGGTAAGTCACAAGTAGCAAGTATATTTAGAAAGGGTAAAGATGTCATTAGAAGAGGAAGTAAAAAAAGACGTACGTAGATGGTCTGAAATTTATTTAGAAGTTCCTAATGTTCATTTAGGAGGTTATCCAGCATGTCCTTTTGCAAAAAAAACTTGGACAGATAATAAGGTTGTCGTAGGAGTAAAGAGAAAACACAAATGGTATAAATCAGAATTAAATGGTTATTTAAAACACCTTGATTTTAGTGTTCATGAGCTATTGATATTTTGTGACCCTTACTTTAACTATAGTCTTGAAGATTTTCAAACGGCGATAGATGAGTACAATTATTGGTATAATAAAAAGGATATATTTTTTATGGGTTTTCATCCCAGCAACCCAGCAAACGAGGAGGAGCAAGAGTTCCTCGTCACTCCAAATGGGAGCACCCCGATTATAGAAGACAGCCTCAACTACTCTATGATGCTGGCACAAAAGTTCTCGCAATTACAAGAAGCTTCTGATAAACTACACAAAGCTGGTTACTATAAGAAGTGGCCAAAAGGGTATTATCGAGACGTCGTGGTATCTAGGGCTAAAACATATAAACGAATATTCGGAGGTCGACATGATGGGTAAAAAGAAAATGGCCATGAAACGTGGTGGCAAAGTTAAAGGTAAGAAGAAAGCTGTAAAAAAACGTGGCGGCGGCATGATGGAAAAAGCTATGGGTGGTGCAATATCACCTCGTAAGAAAATGGCTATGGGCATGATGGGCGGCGGTATGGCTGGCAAGAAAAAATCTGCTATGAAAAAAGGCGGTATGGCTGGTAAGAAAAAAGCTGTCAAAAAACGTGGCGGCGGAATGATGAAGAAAAAATAGATGCCAACTTATGCATCAACAGCTGCTTTTGATTTAGCTATAGATGATATAGCTGAAGAGGCTTATGAACGTTGTGGTTTGCAAATACGTGGTGGATACGATTTGCAGACTGCAAGACGTTCTTTAAATATTTTATTAGCAGAGTGGGCAAACAGAGGATTAAACCTTTGGACAATACAATTACAAGAAAAAACAATTACAGCTAATACAACAAGTGTTTCAGGAACAAGTTTATTTGGATCTAATGCAAATGATAGTCAACAAATAGTTGATATTACAGATGTAGTTTTAAGGGACAGTAGTAATAATGATTTTGCTGCTACTTCAATTAGTAGATCTACTTATTTTAATTTTACAACTAAAACAACCAGCGGAAGGCCAACTCAATACTATTTTGAACGTACGATAAACCCAACACTATTTCTATATCCTGCAGCAGATGTAGCTTACACTCTAAAATATTATGCTCTTGTTCGGATGTTCGATGCTGGCGACTACACAAATAATGCTCAAATCCCTTTTCGTTTTCTTCCATGTATGACCGCTGGTTTAGCTTATTACATAGCCATGAAGAAAGCGCCAGAAAGAATTGGAACATTAAAACAAATTTATGAAGACGAGTTTCAAAGAGCAGCAGCTCAAGATGGTGAGAGAACAAGTTTATTTCTCACTCCTAAAACATACTTTCCGAGCATCTAATGTCTAGATTTGCTTCTGGTAAATTTGCAAAAAGAATATCTGATAGATCAGGTATGGCTTTTCCTTATAATGAGATGGTTGAAGAATGGACTGGAGCTAGAGTTCATTATACTGAATATGAACCAAAACATCCTCAACTAGAACCAAGACCTATCGTTCAAGATCCTCAATCATTACAATTTGCAAGATCACAAATAGCGAACTCTACATGTTTTGTTGGGATAATAGGAGTAAACTCAAACATATTTTCTAGTATTGGAATGCAACCTAAAACCGAAGCAAAAGAGACTAAGTTGCTTAGTTTAACAGGAAATGTTACAGTGAGCACGTCATGACAGATTATTCAGATTTATTATCTAATGTAAGAGATTATACAGAAACAACTTCTGATGTATTGACAGATGCAATAATTAATCAATTTATTATTTCAACAGAAGACAAACTTAGAAGAACAGTAGATCTTACATATTATAGAAGATACGATACTGCTACTCTAACTATAAATAATTCTTTTTTACCTTTACCAGGTGATTGGGAAGCTACAAGATACATACAATTAATAGACGGATCAAATAATAGAACTTTCTTGATACAAAAAGATATTTCGTTTATGAATGAATTTGCGCCAAATAGGACATCAACAGGAGCAGGTACTCCCAAGTATTACGCTGTTTATGATGATGATACTCATATGTTGGCACCAACCCCGAACGCTGCATTAACTGTAGAGCTCGCATACACGTACAAGCCACCTGTATTATCCAGTACGACAACATCAAATTGGGTAAGTCAGAACGCTCCAAACGTGCTATTATATGGTTGTGTTTTAGAGGCACTTGGATACTTGAAAGGTCCAGCCGATATGATACAATACTACGATAAAATGTATAATCAGTCTGTACAGGGCTTAGCCACATATGAGATGGGGCGTGACCGTAGAGACGAATTTCGAGATGGCGTTATTCGTATCCCTCTCGAGTCTAGGAACCCATAGGAGATTATTATGGCAATTACACAAGCTGTAGCTAACAGTTTCAAAGTGGAGATCCTGAAAGGCCTACACAATTTTACGGCTACGACGGGGAATGCTTTTAAACTAGCGCTATATGACAACGAAGCAACTTTAAGTAAATCAACAACTGCTTTTCAACAAACTGATGAAGTAGCAAACTCAGGAACTTATTCTGAAGGTGGAGGTGCATTAACCTCTGTTACTCCAGTTTTATCATCAGATTCAGCTGTTTGTGATTTTACAGATATATCATTTACAAGTGCAACAATTTCTGCACAGGCTGCTGTTATTTATAACAGCTCTACTGTATCTGGTTTGACTACAAACGCAGCTGTATGTGTTCTTGATTTTGGTGCTGTTAAAACTTCAACTGCTGGTACGTTTACAATTACGTTTCCTGCTGCTGAATCAACTGCTGCAATTTTAAGAATAGCATAAGGAGATAGAAAATGGCCTCTGTCCAAGGATGGGGCCGACAGACTTGGAACTCAGGTGCATGGAATACTTTTGCACCTGTCAGTGCTACAGGCAATGGCCTCTCTTCATCTCTAGGATCGCTAACGCTTACAGGCGATTGTAATCTTACCCTTTCGGGGATAGGGTTAACTTCGTCTACTGGGACAGCGGTTGGAACAGGTGTAGCAGAGGTCAATGCAACTGGAAATAATTTAACTTCAAACTTTGGATCTTTAACAGTTACAGGAACTTCAGCAGTTACCGCTTCTGGTAACGCTATTACATCATCTATAGGTGATGAATCAGTAGAAACTTTAGCACAATCAGGTTGGAACAGAGGCGTCGCTGGTGATAGTGGTGTATCACTTGGATGGTCAGACAATCTTTGGGGGACAACACAGTCTTCTTATGCACTAACAGGAACTTCATTAACTTCTTCAACTGGAAGTCCAACTGTAAATATAAGTGTCAATATTGTTCCTACGGGATTAGGCTTAACTTCTGCAACTAATACACCTGGCACATCTATATTTGTATCTGGTGTATCTTCTACTTCTGCAATTGGAACTTTTTCAATTAGCGGTGATTCACAGCTAACAGTTGTAGCTGCAAGTGAACCAGAAATGGATGCACTTGTAGGTCAAGCAACGATACAAATTGGTAAGACAGCTTTTCCTTCAGGCAATGCTATTGCAGCAAGTTTAGGGACTGAAGTTGTAACAGGTGACAGTAATGTAACATTAACTGGTATCGCTTTAACTACTGCACTTGGAACAGAAACAGTTAGTGGTAGTGCTCCTGTAAATGCAACAGGAAATTCATTAGCAATTAGGACAAATGATGTAGTGGTTGCCGCAAATGCTATTGTATCAGTTACTGGTAACGCTTTAACTTCGTCAATGGGAGATGCAGCTCAAGCATCAGAATACGCTTTCTCTGGGATTAATATTCAATCATCAGCAGGAAACTTAAATATTCGTACAGATGTGGTCTTTACAATAACTGGAGTTTCTGCTACTAGTAGTTTAGGTAATTTACAAGGAACTTTTTGGTCCGAAGTAGATGACTCTAACAGCGATATAAGTTGGACAGAAGTCCATAAAGCTGCATAAAAGTTTTGACAAACTTTAAAATAATCATTAGTTTTAAATTAGGAGATTAAATGAGTTCAACATATTCAACAGGTCTAAGGATAGAACTTCAGACAACTGGAGAAAATTCTGGAACTTGGGGTACAATAACCAATAACAACTTTTCCCAAGTATTTGAATTTTCTATTGCTGGTGTTTATGCAAAAACTTTATCAGGCACAGGTCCTACAACTCTTACAAATGCTGATGGACCACAATCTCAAGCAAACAATGAGGCAAGAAACAATCAAATTATTTTTTCAGGAACAATTTCAACGACACACATAGTACAGTTTCCAGCTACACAAAAAACTTACGGACTATATAATAATATTTCTGGTGGTGCTGATGTAACAGCAAGACTAGGAGCTTCAGGAAACACTTTAACAATTACAAATGGTAAATACAGATTAGTTTCTACTGACGGAACTAACTGGTATGATATTTTTACACTCGCTGGTTTAGGTGAGACATGGATTAAAAAAACTGCAAATTATACTGCATCAGCTGGTGACAATATTTTTGCTGATACATCAGGAGGAGATTTTACAATAACATTACCATCTTCTGCTGCTATTGGTGATCAAATAAAAATTATAGATGCAGAAGGTACTTTTGCAGCAGAAAATTTAACAATTGGAAGAAACAGTCACAAAATTCAAGGAGCATCTTCGGATTTAGTGGTATCAACTAGTGGAGCTGGATTTGCGTTGGTGTACAATGACAGTGACAATGGTTGGAGATTAAAGTATAACGATTAATTATGGCTAACTTACAAGATATAGTAAACAGAAGTGAAGTAGGAGCAATTAAGCCTTGGACAAAAACAGCGGCTCCAGCAGGGTATTTATTATGTGATGGCTCTGCCGTTTCAAGATCAACGTATGCAGATTTATTTGCTGTAGTTTCTACAACTTATGGATCTGGTGACGGTTCAACTACTTTTAATGTTCCAGACTTGCAAGGTAAATTTGCACAAGGAAAAGATGGTAGTAACAATTTGGCTGGCACAGGTGGTGCAAACACAGTAACAGTTAATTTAACCAATAACCAAGCTGCAACTAGTACTACAACTCAAGCTGTAACTGTAACTGGATCTATTTCAAATACATCTTTAACAACAGCTCAATTAGCAAGTCATAGTCACACATCTCATATATCGCCAATTACCTTTTCATCACATGGTCAACAGCCAAATCCTTTTACAGCATTTACGGCTACAACTACTGGTTCATCAAATGATGTTATACGTAATTCACCTACAACTAATAATGCCGTTCAGAACCAGGGTTCTGGAACAGGCCACAATCATTCACATACTTTAACTGGAACTTTAACAGGTAATATTACAACAACTTTAACAGGATCTGTAAACGCTGCTGGAACTAATTCATTTTCACCGTTTGTGATTGTAACTTATATTATTAAACACTAGGAAATATTAATGGCAACTCAAATAGTAATTCATAACGGAGACAGCATAAACATTGATGATGGAACTTCAGTTATTAGTTGGGCAGACAGAGGAAATGCTATACCTGCATTACCCGACACAATTCACTGTGTGTTATGGAATAATCTAGCTGGTCAAAATGAAATTCAAAACAAAGATGCAAGCACTGGTATGATGACAGGCAATGTAGACTTAAGTGCAACAAGTGATGTTGTAACAGGAACTACAACAATTGCAGATCTATTAACTTGGGCTGACACAAGGGTTGCACAAATTAATTCTGCTAATCTAGATTATGGCAACGCACTAGAAAATGCACAAACAAAATGGGTTGACGATGGTAACTCAGCTGATGATTTTCATGCTGATAATTCAGCAACTGCTTCTTATTTTGATTGGACTAAAACTTGGCGAGATTACGACTCTAATAAAGCCTAATTATAAAACCAACCTCTTGTCTGTAAAACTTTTCTTTTCTTTGGTCCTGTCACAGGACAAACTTTGTGTGGAACATCATTTTTAATTACAACTAATGAATTAGGGACAGGATAAACTGCTAAAGGCAACCCTCTTCCAGTGTCAATTAAAGTTTCTCCACCCCAATTCCTATCCCATTGATCATGAATATACAAAGAATAATTTAAAGTATGATTTTTATCTTCATGCCAATTGATCCCTGAATATTTATCATACTCATAATAGTTTAAAGTAATTGCTGATTTTTTTTGAAACGGCAACCATTCACATTTAATAATTGTTTCTATAACATTTTTAAAAATTATATTTTTTTCTTCAAATTTACCTTTTTCATAATGAGCAAGACGGGCCAAAGTTTTGACATAATTCATAGTTTTATTTTTTTTGTTATCTTCGTACAAATCTTCATGCCAATCTCCGTAACTAGATTTTAAATCTTTTGTATTAAAATTATATTTTAAAACTTTTTTGTATAAGTCTTCTGGTAAAAAGTCTCTTATTATTAATGCAAGGTCATCTATGTTTGCATGTAAAATCATCTAAAATTTTTCTTTTTCCAAAACATAGTTTTATATCTGTCTACCCATTTACTACTTAACAAATCCAATGTTGCTTTATGTTTTTTTTCTATGTAAAAACCAGACCACATTTTCCAAGACTCACGTTTAAAAGGAATTACTTGAACCATTGGATCTCCTTTTTTTATCATAAACTGTTTATTTCTTTCGTTTAAAATAAAAGGAAAGTTAATTACGTTAATATAAGAATCTGTATCAACAACTCCTTCTATTATTTTCCATCTATCCTCTGACCTATTCATTGGATGTATAAATAAACAACTGTATCCAGGCGGTGTTTTAATTAACCATTTATTATGAAACTTTCCTGCAGTCTCTCCAGTTTTTTCATGCCATTCTTTTGGTAATTGAATTTTGTTGTGCGTGCTAAAATCATGTTGTTCTTTGCTTGCAGGAGTAACACTAAAATCATTTTCTACAGAATCCACTACGTAATCTTGATCAAAAGGAATTATATATCCAGCCGTCATAGAATCTAAAAAAGGTATGCATGTTTTAACTGTTGAGTCATGTAAATTTTTATTAGCAAATCTTTCAAGGTTCTTATAAGCAGGTTCAATAAATCTTGAAGCTGGTTGTGGATTTGGCCAAACACCAAGCATTTCCTTATTTATAATGCAAAAAGATATTTTATTAGAGAACATATTTTTCACCGTCTACTACAAAATTAAAAGACATTGATCTTCTAAAAGGGTCTTTATCATTACTTTTAAAAGGGGAAACAAAATGTTGATGTGATGCTTCAAAAATATAAAAATGTCCTACTTCTGGAACAAAAAATTTTGTATTATCATTTGGATCTATAAAACCTAATGATCCATCTCTAAATTTATGTTTATGTTTTGCATCATTAATAAAGTTTGGAACTTTTAAAAACATTACTGTAGACCATCCTGATCTATCGTGATGTGTATGTGGAGGATTATATTCATTTGGTTTCATGTCATTAATCCACATTGTTAAAATATTAAGATTGTAAACAGGCCTACTAGCTAATCCAAAATTGTTTAAAGTCATCATGTAATCATTCATGAAATTTTCTATGGTTTGCATTATTGGTAAAGTTACAATAAGATTATTTACTTCTAATTCAGTGTCTATTCTACCAGCTAATTTTGGACCTTTACTTACAAAAGTATTTTTTCTTTTGTCGAATGCATTGTTTAGTTCCTCTATTTCCTTAAGAGGTATTTCATAACGTTTGATAATTCTGCCACTAACAAATGTTTTAGTCATACTTTCTTGTCACATCTATAACATAAATTATTTGTCAAGAAAACATTTTTATATAATTATATTGCAGACGCAAAAAATATGCTTACATTAGGTTCTCACCAAAATTAACAATCATAGGAGACAAATATGGAAAACCAAGAATTAAATAAAGCCATTGCCTACCTTGCAGATAAGGTGAGCAAATATCATGAAAGACTATTAGCAGCGGAAAGAGATCTAGAACGTCATCTTAAAGATGAAAAAAAACATTGTGATTCCAATTGTGATTGTAAAAAACCAGATATAATTAAAACTTTAGAAACTTAGACAAAGAAATTACAAATAGAATATCTAAAAGATCCATTACCATTCCACTGAAGAGGGGTGTGCCAAACATCGGATGAAAAAAATATTGCTCTATTAGGTTTAAATCCAACATGAATACTAAGTTCTAATTCATCATTTTCTTTTTTATGATAAAAACCTGTGCCATTATTAACAGACTCAGGTCCGTGCATATAAATTAAACATTGAAATTTTGCTCCAGTATTTTCATCATTATGTGGCCTTGGTTTATCCGCAGCCCCTACCATTGTATAACTTGATGGCTCAACAAAATTAATAATATTATAATTAAAATGTTTTTTTATTAATTTTTTTACTTCTAGTTGTAGACTACAATTATCAGGTAAATGGTGTGTGTGCCAATAAGAACCCTCATGTAATTTGATATTTTTTTTACTTGGCGCAGCGTAAGTAACGCTTACCATCTCGTTTACAACCTCTAAATAAACATTATTGTCAAAAAAATTTTCTTTAACAAATACTTGTGACATTATTTAGGTGTTTGACCAATCATATCCTTTAATGACGGAGCAAATACTTTTATATCTCGTTTAATTTTTTGTTCAGTTGTAGAAGTGCTTGGATCATCAATGTCGGCTTGCATAGCCTCCTCAGATTCATATTCTTGACCAGTATCTATATTCGTAATCGTAGTCTCTGTTTTCACATTGTACTTAGGAACAACTCTACCATCCTCTAATGTTACAGTTCCTATTTGTTCAGCATTTTTAACTATCGGCATTTTCCCTCCAATTAATATTAAAACTTAAAATAACCCTATCTTGATTAGAATTATTATATTTTACCTCATGTTGTAACCATGAGGGGAAAAAAATCAAGGCATTCTCTTTAGGTTCATAGTCAACGCTATGAGCTAAGTGTATAGAGGCGTTTTTTATCTTTGGTGGTGATAAGACCTCCGCTTGGGGTTTTGGCTCTAGAAACACTAAACTACCGCTATTTTGGGGTACTTTTAGATAGTACACTCCCGACAAATAATTGTAAGGGTGCGTATGCACATTATTGCGGGAACCTGGGGGATTAATCATGCCCCATAGACCTGTCATCTCTGGAACATATTTATCTTTAACATTTAAGTGATTAAAGCATTCTTTTGCTTTGTATAATATATCAGCTACAGTGCTTTTAAATTCAACGTCACTGTATAATTCATCATGACTATGCCACCCACCAACATTAGATCTGGGCATACCTTTTTCGTCTTTTGCTTTTATTTCATAAAGTCTGTCAATTAAATGACTATGACCTTTAATTTCTGTCATCATGACAGGTGTAATAAATAACGATTGTAATTCCATTCTTTCTCCTTATTTAAAGTTGACCTTTTGTAACCTCCATAAAACTAACGATTATGTGTACTTGATTAGCTGCGTTTGCCTGTGCTTTTAATACGTCAGACTCTTGCAATACTAAAGGTTGTGTTAATAATTCTGTTGTTGTGTTAGTTGCTACACTTTTTTGCTTAAATATTTCAAATGTTGCAGATGATCTTACAACTTCAATATCAACTAAAGTTGTTGAACCTGAGTCATTACAAATTAAAATTGATTTTACTACGTCTGTAGTAGGAGGAACTGGTGGTGTTGCACCAGGATTAGCAGTTGGAACTGTTAATACAGTTGTTAAATCTGTTGATGTAATATCAACCATTGCACTTTTAAATGTATTAGCCAAGGAAAAATGTCTCCGATTCT
>CAACVD010001014.1_pt1 | contig 13483 bp, 13 predicted proteins | sample 2381771 | NCBI WGS metagenome assembly CAACVD01 (sample SAMEA5211965, study PRJEB30684) | marine metagenome | biome: Marine; feature: Epipelagic; material: Water | collected 2015-10-15 | depth 15 m | reverse complement strand
ACTGGAGTAGATACTGGAGTAGATACTGGAGTAGATACTGGAGTAGATACTGGAGGAACTCCTCCTCCTGATGATACTGGAGTACCACCAGAGACAGGAACACCACCACCAGACGATACAGGTGTTCCACCAGACACCGGAGCACCACCATCAACGGGAGATACACCTGCTCCCGACGACGGAACAACCCCAGAAACTGGAGGTGGCACCGGAGGTGGTGGCAGTGATGAACAAGATCCTGAAGTAGGGGCTGGAGACGGAACTGACGGAGGCTCTGGTGGCGCAGGAGGAGGCGGCATGTTTACTGGAGGAGGGACATCTCAATTAGCAGTTCCTACAGGAGGTCTAATGTTGCAACAGGCTCAAATGATTCTACCACCTAAGAAAGACTACATGGCTGCTTTAGACGGGCTTCTTTCTGAACTATATAAAGGGACATCATGACGTACTTAAATTTAGTAAACAACGTACTACGCCGTCTTCGTGAAGATGAAGTAACGTCTGTACAGTCAAATACCTACAGTAAAATGGCGGGTGACTTTGTTAACGATGCGAAGCGTATTGTAGAAGATTCTTGGGACTGGTCTGCACTTAGAACTACCTTAACAATTTCTACTACTAACGACATTTTTAACTACGTACTTACAGGTAGCCAGAACAGAATCAAAGCTCTTAACGTAATCAACGATACAGCTAATGTGTTCATGGAATACAAGACAGCTACGTACTTTGATGAAGTTTACCTTGTGTCTGATCCTGTCAAGGGTGCGCCTAAGTACTACTCGTACAACGGTGTTGACAGTAACGGTGATACGCAGATTGATATTTACCCAGTACCAGAAAAAGAGTACACCATTCGTTTTAACTGTGTACAACGTGGTGCTGATTTGTCTGCTGACGGCGATGCCTTGTTAGTGCCGTCTATGCCTGTACTACATTTGGCTATTGCGTTGCTGGCTCGTGAACGTGGTGAGACAGGCGGTACGTCTGCTCCTGAGTACTTTAACATTGCTAATCAGTACTTGTCTGACGCAATTGCACTAGATGCCCAGAAGCACCCAGAAGAAGTAATCTTCTATACCCCGTGAGGTAACTATGGCTCAACAATTACAAAGCATTAATCTTGTTGCACCAGCCTTCAAGGGAATCAATACAGAAGATTCTCCGCTGGCACAAGATCCTTCGTTTGCTGACATTGCTGACAACGCAGTGATTGACAAGCGTGGACGTATTGCGTCACGTAAGGGCAACCTTGTTATTACAACAAACAAAACTGAACTAGGCTCCGCAAAGATTAGAGCGATTAAAGAGTTTGAAGATAACGCAGGTAACACCAAGGTGTTTTCTGTAGGTAACAATAAGATACTTAGCGGTACTACAACACTGGTTGATGAGACTCCTGCTGCAGTTACGATTACTTCTGACAACTGGAAGATGGTCAACTTTAATGACAAGATCTATTTCTTTCAGCGCAGCAACGAACCACTAGTCTATGACGCCGTAGGAGGCGCTGTAATCAAGCTCAGCGCAGTTTCTGGTGCGGCTGGTGTTACTAGTGCTATGTACGGTAACGAGGTTCTAGCGGCCTATGGAAGGCTCTGGACAGCTGACTTTGGTGCTGATAAGTCTACTATCTATTGGTCTGACCTATTAATAGGCCATAACTGGTCAGGTGGCACTAGTGGATCAATTAATATTTCTAAAGTATGGCCTGATGGTCATGACGAAATTGTAGCTTTAGCTGCACACAACGGTGCTTTAATTATCTTTGGTAAACACAGCATTGTTGTTTACGGTAATGCCGAAGCACCAGCAGAAATGGCCTTAGCAGATACAGTAGCAGGAGTAGGCTGTGTAGACAGAGATACAGTACAGTACACGGGTACTGACGTATTGTTTTTGTCACACACTGGTTTAAAGAGCTTTGGCAGGACAATACAAGAAAAGTCTATGCCTATAACTAGTTTGTCCGACACTATTACTAAGGACATTATTAACTTATTACAAAACGAAATTAGTTTTTACCGCTCTGTTTACAGCCCAGAAGAGGGCTTCTATTTATTATCTTTTGTAGGACAAGACGTTACTTACTGTTTTGACGTTAGAGGTACATTAGAAAACGGCTCTTATCGTGCTACACGGTGGCCCGGCACAGGTTTTACGGCGTACACCAGGCTGGAAAGTGGTAAGTTATACATAGGAACAACTGAAGGCATTAGTGAGTACAGTGGTTATAGTGACAACGGAACCAAGTACCGCTTTAAGTACTACAGTCCGGGTTTAACCTTTGGTGACCCGTCAATGCTAAAAAGAGTTAAAAAGATTAGACCAACTTTGGTGGGCGCTAATAGTGCTACAGTATTCCTAAAGTGGGCCTATGATTTTGACACATTCTACAGAACTGCAGAGTTTACTGTAGGTAACCAACAACCTGCTTTTTATAACGAAAGTGAGTTTAACGTGGGGGAGTTTACCGGTGGTGAACTAACGTCACGTAGAGCCGTCAACGCCACTGGTGGAGGTGGTGTTATTAACATTGGTCTGGAGGCAGATATTAATGGTTTTGCTTTGTCTCTTCAGGAAATTAACGTATTAGTTTTAAAAGGTAAAGTACTATGAGCAACTATAGTAAAACTACTGACTTTGCCGCTAAAGACAGTCTACCTTCTGGAGACAGCGGTAAAATCATTAAGGGCGCTGAGTTTGAAACAGAGTTTGACGCTGTCTCTACAGCTATTGCTACTAAGGCAGACTCAGCATCACCAACATTTACAGGAACAGTAACAATTCCTGCATTGACGTTTACAGGTACACTGTCGACGGGAACAATTGACGGGGGTACATACTAATGTCTATTTTTAGTGATATTTATGATTACGCAACAAACCCAGATAATTTTGCTACTATTGGCGGGGGTTTGGGTACAGCAGCAGGAGCCGCATTAGCTTACCAAGGCTACGAAGACTTGGGTAAACTAGGTGAAGAAGCAATGCAACGCTTTGCCACAGGCTACCAAGGTCAACCCTCGTTAGCTCAAGACATCTCAGGCATGCTTGAGTTCCAACCTTACACAGTAACTACAGCTACTGGTGGTAAGTTTGGTATGACTCAGGACCCAACTACAGGACAAATGTCTTACGACATGACGTTGTCTCCTGAGGAACAAGAGTTCCAACGTCGTCGGCTTGAGCAATCAGGAATGTTCTTTGACCAAGCGGCCATACCTACAGCAGAGCGTGAGCAGCAAGTATTTGACCGTATGATGACTGCTATGAGTCCTAGCCAAGAACGTGAGCGTTTAGCTTTGGAGCAACGCTTGGCTGCACAGGGTCGCTTAGGCACACAAACGGCCATGTTCGGGGGCACTCCTGAAGCTTTGACTTTAGCTAAAGCTCAAGAAGAAGCACGAAATCAAGCTATCCTACAAGCTATGGAGTTTGCAGGCACAGAGCAAATGCGTCAGTCACAACTTGGGGCAGGCATGTTAGGTGCTAGTTACACACCACAAGGGCAGTTAATAGGTGCAATAAGCCCCGGAATGACAGCAGCAGAGCAACGACGTGCAGCATTGTCTGAGCAAGCTAAGTCATACGGAGAAACATACGCTGCTGGTCTTAATGCACTGCTGTCGTCTGCTTTGGGACAGGCTAACATTGCTGGTGGATTTGGTACAAGTCTTGCTCGTGAAGGTCTTGGCGGCTTATTTAGTTAAAAAGGAATATTATCATGGCTAGAATTTCAGAACAAGTACTGGCGGGTTTAGTAAGACCGCAAATGGCACAAGGTATGTTTGACCTTGGTGCTGCTATTGGTCGTGTTCCGGGTCAGATGAAACAGCGTCGTCGGGAAGACGAATTTAACGAAATTATGAAAATGGGTCAGGCTGCTATGGCTACTAATGACCCTGTAAACCTGTCTCGTGTTTCACAACAACTAGCTGCTTTAGGTTACACTAAAGAGTCACAACAGTTTGCTCAAGCAGCACAACAGGCAAATGTACGGATGCAACAAATAGAAGGCTCACAAGGTCTGATGGCTGCTATTACTGGTGAAGAAGGCTTTACTCCTGAAGTAGAACAAAGTCTTATTAATTCAGGTGTTACTCCTGCTCAAATTGTTGCGGGGAGAGAAGAAAGAAGATCTCAAGAAGCAAGACAAAGAGAAAGAGACGCATTAAGGTCTTTAACGTCTGCTGCTTTACAAAAAGCTGTTCAAAACAAAGACCCAGTAAGTAGTGAAGCTTACGTTAGGTCTCTGATTGATACACAAGATGTTAAGGGTCTAAGAGAGTTTTTAAGTAAACAAAAGGACGTTCGTGGTACTAGAGCAGCTCCTCAGATTCGTTCTATTTATAACGAAGAAAAAGGATACAACGAAGACATTGCTGTTTTTAGGAATGATCAAGGTGATATAGAAACAGAAACAATAGGTAGAAGTGAAGTAGAACCTAGTGAATCTCGAGATACTGGTTTGGGAACTGCAACAGGGATGAGAATTGTTAATACAGCCACTGAGGATGCTCGAGAAGCCGCTAGAAAAACAGCTGAACTTAGAGATATAGTACAACAAGCGGAACGATTAGCGGATGTTCCTTTAGGTGGTGTTCCAGGTAATGCACGTGAGTTTTTAGTCAAGAACGTTGCTGGTTTAGCAGATGAGTACAGTTTCTTAAGATCTCGTCTTAATAAGCAACAAATGGGAGCAGCACTTGAGCTTCTTCCTAGAGGTCCTGCTTCGGACAGAGACGTTGCTTTAGCTTTGAGCGCTTCTCCTAATTTGAACGACTATAATCCAGAAGACAGAATAAGAATTCTAAGAGGATTTGTAAAATTACAGGAAGCACAAGAAAGGTATTTACGAGAACGTAAAACTTATATGGTAAGAACAAAAGACCCTTTAGCAATGGGTTATGAAGAATATACTAGAGCCATAGGTGCAGAAGAACAAAGAATTGCCTATGAACAAGATTATTCTGTACAAGTAAACCAAATTAAAGAAATGTTAAGGGCATTGCCTGAAGACGACACGGCGGCAGCTCAGGCTTTACAAGTAATTAGGAACGTAGAAAAAGACATGGTGAACAAAAAACAACTCCCTGCTAGTTATTTAGAAATGCTTGAGGCCGAAAAAAGTGCCACAGAATTATGGGAAGAAGTTAAGAACACCAACGAAATTACTATTTCACTTCCTTAAGGAGAGTCATCGTGGCTTTAAGAGATACATATATTAGGGACGAAGATCCGTCTACACAACAAACAACGGCTATTGACCCCTCATTACAGGAGTTTGAACAGCTTGTTCGTCAAAAACTTCAGGTAGCTGCGGATGATATAGAAGTTCAGGACTTAGAAAAATCTGAGGCTTACATCCGTGAAACCGGATGGACTAATGAAGATTCTATACTTGCTGCACAACGTTTCTTTTCAAGTGCTGCTTTAGGTTGGGGAGATGAAGCTGTTATTTGGACAAGTTCTTTACTTGATTCAGATGAAGAAAACTCAACCCAAGAGTTGTACAACAAAAGAAAGAAAGAGTACGACGAGAGACAACGGGCGTTTGCCGAAAGAAACCCAAAAGCAGCTATGGCGGCAGACATTGCAGGTGGTTTCGCAACGCCTGCTGTTGCTCTACGTGCAGGAACTACATTAGGTCGTATAGGTCTTTCTGCCGCAGAGGGAGCTGTCTATGGTGCTGGTGCTGCTCAAGAAGGCGAAAGATTAGCTGATCTACAAACAGGTGCTATGTTTGGCGCTGGAGGTACTGCTGCTTTTTCACTTATAGGTAAAGCAGGCTCTCAACTTTATCGTCGTAGAGTGGATGGTGACTTAGTAGACGCTGACGGTGATTTTGTACCACTAACTATCGCTGCTAGTAATCCTGAAGGTGTTGAAGGGACTTTACACACATTTTATAGAGACATAGTTGCTCCTTCTTTCGGCGGTAAAGGACCAATAAGATCTCAGGAACAAAAAATAATTGGTAAAGTAGACGACTTGTTAGAAAGTAAAAAAGCTTTTGACAAAAAACTAAAGGAAGGTCTAAAAGAAACTCAAGCTCGCAGCACAGAAGCAATGAACGACGCTTTCCAAAAAGCAAGAGACGAGCTTTCAGAAAGTCAAAGGGTTGTTAGAGAAGCAGCTAGAGAAAAAGGTACGTCTTTAAAAAGCAAGTTAAGTTCTTTTCAATCAAAGAAAGCAGAAGAGATAGCTTCTAAAGCCTTAAAATTAACTGGAGATGCTTTAGACGCATCTAGACTCAACTTTAGAACAGAAGCGTATGCTCGTGCTATGCCTTCAGGATCTACTCAGGACGATTTAGCTGCTGTACTGTCTAAACAAACACCAGGTGAAGCGGCTAGAGAAATAGACAAAACTTGGGGGCGGCTTGGTTATTCTATGATTAAGCAAAAAACCTTCAGGTTTAAAAAGAACGAACTTGAGCAGGCAATTAAAGAGCGTATAGAAAAAAGTCCTTTTTTACAAGTAGACGTAACAAGTAATGTTCCTGTTATGAAAATCTTTAGTCAAGTTGTTGACAATGTAAAAGCATTTAAGGACAAAAACAGTAGATTAAATGGCGAAAAGGCGTCTGAAATACGTGCTCAGTTAGGTTCTTTGGCATATAAACAGACAGACGACCAAACTAAATTTGCTCTTTATGGTTTACAAAACGAGCTAGACGAAATTATTAAAAGTCAGTTAACACCAACACAGCTTAGAAGTTTTAAACGCGAAAGTGACAAATGGAAAACTACTGTTATTTTGCGTGACGCTATTGAAAAGGCTCAAACAACAACTAAGAGAGGTGCTTTTGACGAGAGCGACTGGATTAAGTCTGTTAGTCGTAATAACAAATGGGACAACCGTTACGCTGCAGGTCCTTTGAATAAAAAAGCAAGGGAACTCGAAGTAGATCATAAAGCCATTGAAAAGTCTGTTTCTAGAAGAGCTAAAGCACTTGCTGTTCAGAAGGCTAAAAATATAGAAAAAACAATTGCTGACCATAACAAAGGGTTAAAGAGTAAGCTAGAAAGACTTAAGGCTGAGAACGACCAAAAGAAGCTTAGAATAAGAAATAATCCTCAGTTTGCTGAAGATATTGCTAGAAATAATAAACAGATTGAGCAGACAACTTCTGAAATAACAATGCTTGAAAAAGAACTGGGCAAACTCAAAGAGCTTAAGTCTAGTTCAAATCCTAGTTGGTTTTTTACTATGGCTGCTAGTGGTACGTTAGGTGGTCTTATGGGAGGAGGGCCTTTAGGCGTCGGAGCAGGTGTTGCAGGAGCGTATGCGGCAGGACAAGTTGGTGGAAGAGCGTTAGCTAAACCTAGTGTTCAAAAAGCCATTGCTGGACAACTACCGACTCAACAAAAGATTCAAGAGTTTATTGCTGCAGATAAAACAGGCAGAACTATAGAAGCTTTGGAAAGAGCAGGTGGTACTATTGCAACTCGTGGTATGTTAACGCAGTAATAAAAAAGGGGCCTAAGCCCCCATAAGTTACAACTCACAGTTATTACCAGTGCAGGCTAACTGTTGAGACCCTTCCGTCATGTCAGAGTTCTCAGAGATGTTCCAATCAATCGTCTCTGGGAATTCCTCCTTCAGCTTCTCATAGGTCTCTACGTCGATGGGTTCATAAGGTGCTTGTTGGTACGTGTGCTCGCTGTACGGTAAGAACGATATACCACTGATCTTATCGAACTTGTTGTACAACCACTGACCTACTTCTAAGAACTCATCGTCACGATAGTAACAAGTCATTGATGGTTTGTGTTCACACCAGAAGTCCTGATATATTTCCCACAGTTCTAACTGCTCCATAGCACCCATCTCAGAGGCCACCACAGCCCCGTCAGGAGACTTTATAGGGAAGGAGAATACCTTGGTAGTGGGTGACATTACATCGTCCTCTACAGGCACTCCTGCAGCTTCTAAGACTTGACAGAGGGGGTCTCTTGCGTCTGCTCTGACTCGTCGGATGTACTGGTCAGAGTAGCGCGGATGTATCCCGGAAGCGCTATCAACAAGCTGACTAACAGTACCAGAGGGCTTAACAGCAGTAATAGCAGTGCTACGATTGATGCCAAGGCGATCAGCCCAAATAGCATTAGTAGAAATACACTCTCCTTTAAGCGCCTCCAACCACTCTCGTAGTTCATCTTTGTCTCCTCGTCCTGACATTACTGGGTGATCCATAATACCTGTTAACGATACACCAAGTAGTGATTCCTCTTCAGTGTTCTTCTGCCACACCTTACGTAGGTAACGAAAGTCTGTCAAGGTAGCCTGTAAAGTTCCAAGGATAGACGCAATACGTACTTTTCGTTTGAGGTCTGACAAACTGTCGGCTGACCTGACAACAACTTCTGATAGATTGCAGAATTGGTTAGGCCGTAGGATGATCTCGCTACATGGATTAGTTCCAAAATCATAGGTAGCATCTCGTCGCTCGTTCTTTGCAGCTTGCTTTTGACTTGCGACTCTAGAGAACATACCTCGTTCTCCGGAGCGGGACTCGTATAAACTTTTCCACTCATTTAAAAATGCCTCGAAGTCTGGCTTCTCTGTATAACATGCACTGTTGTTAGCTAGTCCTCGTTGAGGGTTGTCTTGCCACCACTGTCCTGACTTGCATCGTCGGAGTCTGTCGTCAGTGAGGTTACTGAGACTGATGAGAGCACTTCTCCTAACACCCCCGACGACAACGATTTGTGCAATCTTACAGCAGAGATCATGACACTCGATGGAGGAAAGCTTACGTCCAGCAGCCTCCCTAAAGACTTCTGTGGTAAATTTAAAGAGGTCAACAAGAGGTTCCGGACCAGACGCTCTACCTCCGAAGGTCTTAAGGGCTGCCCCTGCAACTCGTACTCCAGATACGTCCCACTTTGGAATTTGACCTGAATACAACAAGCTAACAAGTTCTCTGTAGGCTTTAGCCCATCCAATTTTGCTGTCAGCGACGTGTATAACTGTATCGGTTTCATGGAAGTCCTCCGCAACCTCTGGTAGTTTAGATATGTACTGTCGTTCAACACTGAAGCCCACGCCTGTGCCACACATAAGGACGTACATCATCTCGTCAAACGCTTTAGGGTGGTCTATAGGCAGGTAACTACAGTTAAATCCGGCTACGTTGTCACGGTCAAGGGCTTCTCCTGCCGTCATTAGTGCTCTCATGCTAGGCATCACGTCCAAGTCATGAATGTCCTTGAACATGTCGTTAGCTTCTTCTAGAGTTATCTTTTGCTTCTCTATCCAGAAATTTAAGTAACGGTCGATTGTTTCTTCCCAAGTCTCACGACGTTGTTCCTCTGGTAGGTAACGTGCGTACCTGCTTTTGTGTATGTACTGTTGATATGCGTCCAATTATATTACTCCTTTGCTCGTCTGTATATGTTGTCCAGTTAGTAATTTCTTCTTTTGTTCTGCCGCAGCCTGTACACTGGTTGTTCGTTAGTTTGCATAGTTTAACACAAGGGCTAATCATTTAGTTCCTGGATGAGTCTGTCAATGTACCAGCGACACTTACGTAAGTCCTCAACTGGTTTACCTTTGTAGTCGTAGCGCCATAAGTACTTCAGTGCGTTACCCTTTAAATAGCCTTTGAACTCGTGTTCAGGCATAGATGCCTTAATAGCTTCAATAGCTTCTATTGCTCCTTTGTTGTAGTGGTCAGGTTGTTCTACGGTTTTGCGTAAAGAGTCCCACTCTACAGGACTTACGTTATCAATACTCATAAACTTTTTCCTCTTCAAACTCTTCTACAAAGAAGTCAAACCTATTTATTAGCTTGTCTTCAAACCTGTCAAGGAGTTCTTCCGAAGTAATCGCTAACGCTTCTAGTAAGTCGTCAGGGTCATACAGCTTCAGAAGTTTTTCCTTAATTTCCCCCAAAGTTAGTGACATAGTCAATTAGCTCCTGTAGCGTGTCTAAGCTGTACCAAAGTATTCCCTCTTTGTCACACCACTGTGACATGGTCATCTTGGCACCTTTTCTTATTTTTTTATTAGGCTGCATTAGTACGAAGACAAGTTGCTGACCTGTTGGCAAGCTGTCTCTGACGCTGGTGTACTTCTTGGTGTCTCCGTCTCTAAAGTACCCTTTGCATTCGACAAGAACACCAGAAGCACTGTGAACAAAGTCAGGACAATAAGTACGCTCAATAGTGTATGGAACTGTGAACGGTTCATAGTCAAAATCCTTTAGTATCTTGCTAACATCTTCTTCAAACGTGCTTCTAAATGCTGATTTCTTGGACCTTCGGCTCATTGAATACCTCTACTAAATATCGTGGTCCTGACGAATAAGCAAAAGCTCTCACATTAGGCCAACAGTTCTTCTTATAGGAACAGTAGGAGCAACCAGTGTCCAGCTTCATGTTACCGCTCTTGCCGTCTTCTTTTGGCTGGTAACAGTGTTCAGGTGGCTCTGGTTGTTCTACCATCGTTTTTATGTGGTCAATACGATCACTAATGTCAAAACCTATCTTTTCATGGACTGGCGCTTGAGTGTCCTCATCATCGTACATGAGGTACGTCAAGTGACCATTTTGCTTGTCCATTGCTAACCAGCCGTACTTAGTTTGTCCTTCTGCTTTTGCATAGCCCTTAATTTGAGCAATATAGCCAAATGGGTCATCATAAGCCAGACTTGCATCTTTGAATTTTCTAAACCCATAAGTCGAGACACTTTTAACATCAGTGACGATACCGTCAATCTTGCAGTCCATAGAGCCACTAATACCGTTAACTTCACACTTTTTCTGTTCATCCGTAACCTCGTGTCCTGCTGCGCGTGTTAGGAAAAGTAACATCTCTTCAATCAAGTGTCCGTACAAAAACTTAACGTAGGTGTGACCCTGCATGTCGTCCATCTTTTCTACGTCATTCCAGACATTCCATAAGAAGCGGTCATTACGACCGATGTTGGACATTCGTAACTTTCTTGAGTCGTCACGCTTTTTTGTAAACTCGTTACGCATAAGATTCTTTACGCCTTCACCAAAGGCTTCAATACAGTCCTCTATGTCTACGCCTTCAGGTACTTCCTTGGTTTCAACCAGGTCGTAAATGTCGTTTATCAGTGTATGAATATTTTTCATATCTTAACCTTAGTGGGTTTCTGCCCATGTTGTTCCGACTTGATATTCTCCGTCGAGCGGACATCGGAGTTTAAAGTGTACGCCTGACGCCTTGAGACACTCGACCGCAAGCCAACCGAATTTCTCTGCTTGTTCTTCAGCCACTTCCGACTGTACTTCATCATGTATGTTACCTATAAACTTGTAGTCTAGTTTCCACTGCTGTGCATAGTCGTCTAGGATAACTAAAGCCTTCTTCATTACTATAGCACCTGCAGCCTGTAATAGCGTGTTTAATGCAGCATGTTGAGATCGAATTCTGAGACGTCTACCATCAATTCCTCTGAGATAACCTCGTTGAGATGCTCTAGTAGTCCGCTCTCGTAAACTTTCAAGAGCAGGTGTATTTGATAAAAATCGTTGTTTAAGGTCTGCGCCATCTCGTGCGCTTCCTCCAACGATAGATCCAATTTTGGCGTCCCCTGCTCCGTAGAGGAAAGCGTAGATGAAAGTTTTTGCTTGAGGTCTTGTTTCCAACCCCGCAGCCATTTGATTTCGTGTGTGAATATCTTCTGTGAGGAGGACATTGGTAAACTCCTTGTCGTCCATGTAGTGGGCTAACATGCGTAGTTCAAGGCCACTAGCGTCAAAACCTACGAGTTTCTTTCCGACAGGTACAGTCCAACAGGAGCGACACTCTTTGCCGTAAGGACTATGTCCAGCTGGTACTTGAGCCATATTAGGTGACTGATGTGTCATCCTTCCAGTAACAGCACCGTTGCTAATGACTCTTCCGTGTACTCTACCGTCCTCCTTGACAGCTTCCAACCAGGAGAGTACTTGTGCATGTCTCTTCTGAAGCAACAGATATTCCAAAACTTTTGCCGCTTCTGGGACATGACTGTTCTGCTTAAGCGTCTTCTCATCGACAACAGGCTTTCCGCTTGGCGTGACTTCTTTCCATACTGCACCTTTTGTTTCAAGTCTCTCTGCCACTTGCTGCCGTGACCCAACGTTAAAAACCGTAACTTTATCTTTAAGACGCTTCTTGGTTTTCTCAGAGTGCCTTTCTTCGACAATGGGTGGAAACATCTCTTGTAGTTCGGCTTGTATGTCATTCATACCTTCCTTAAACGTAGCACAAAGCTCGTTAGCCAGCTTCTGGTCAAGAACCCAACCATTGATTTCCTGCTGTTGTACTATCCACTGAACCTTATGTTCAAGCTCTATACACTCAGGTAAAAACTGAGCCATGTCCTTTACTAACTGTTTGTGTACTGCTTCTGTGACTGCTACGTCCTGTATACAGTAGTCAATCATCTCCTGTGACAGACAAGAGAAGTCAGTGTGGTCACCTTTGGGAAAGCCCAACTCATTCCCCCAGTTCCTCAAAGAGTGACCACCTGACTTACTAGGGTCAAATAAACGTGAAAGGACTAAAGTGTCCACTATGCGCTCAGAGGCCACAGAAAGCCCCCAGAGACGTTTTAACACTGGGAGGTCGTAACCTATCAGGTTGTGTCCAACGACGCTCACAGAGCCTTCTAGAGCCTTACAGAGGGTATCTGGAGTCGTGTGTACGGTATCAACACCATTTTCCCGGGTAACAACGCACCAAATGGTTGTTGGGTTTAAACCGTCAGCTTCCAAGTCAAGGTAGATCAATCGTCTTCACCAAATAAGTCGTACTGTAAGTCTTTAGGCGGCGTATAGTTAGCTTGATAATAGTCCCTTTCTTCGTGCGTCTTTTTCCTATGGCATATAGAGCAAAGGACAATACAATTTAACAGCTCTTTATTAAGTTTGTCCCAACTATAATTATGAGCGTCTGACATCTTAAAGTTTTTATGTGCTCTATCAATATGGTCTAACTCTAAAGCAGCATGAAACCCATCGTAACCACATTCTTGACAGCCTTTTTTTAGCTTGTATTCTCTTATGTAAGCTCTTTTTTCCTTACATCCTGGTGCGCTCCATCCCATCAGAAGTCCTCGCCAATGTTAGGATTTTGGACTTCCTGTAACCTCCCTGTTTGTTTCTCGTACTGTAGCCAACAAGCGGGTCCTGTTTCACCTGTGTACCTATTTTTAAGGACACGAACAGTAGTCGTGTTTCTAATGTCTTCGTTTTCGTTCTGCTGGTCACGTTCCATGCCTATGACAATGTCGGACAGCTGTGCAATAGCTTGTGAACCTCGTAGTTCACCTAAGCTAATCTGCGCTCCGTCCTCGTGTGCTTTACCTTGAGACCTACGTAGGTGTGACACTAGGAACAAACAAATGCCTGTTTCAGCCACCAGTGTACGTAGTTTAGTCATGATTTCGTCAATGGCTTTTCTCTCGTCTCCTGACTCTTGGGAAGACACGACGATTGACAAGTGGTCCAATATGACGT
>CAACVD010001012.1_pt1 | contig 13504 bp, 16 predicted proteins | sample 2381771 | NCBI WGS metagenome assembly CAACVD01 (sample SAMEA5211965, study PRJEB30684) | marine metagenome | biome: Marine; feature: Epipelagic; material: Water | collected 2015-10-15 | depth 15 m | reverse complement strand
GCTGATGGTGAAACATGTACTGGGATTAGAATAGTAGAGTGTTGGTGGGTAATATCAGCTATGACAGTTGAAATATTAGCTGCAGCAGATACTAATATAATCATTATGCATTTGACTGAAGGTCAATCTGGTTATCAAGATTTTTCTAAATTTGGTGGCTTACCTAATAGTAAGTCTTTTGGCACTAATGGAACTGGTGATATTAAATTTACAACCACAGGTGCAGGTGCAACTGGTGATGCATACCAAATTATAATTAGAGGTATTAAGCAGTATTAATGGGTACTTCTGGAACAGTAGCATTTAGACCAAATATTGAAGAAATAATATCAGAGTCTTTTGAACGATGTGGAATAGATAATCAAACTAGAACTGGTTATTTTGCAAAATCTGCACGTAGAAGCTTGAATTTATTGTTTTCTGAATGGTCTAATAGAGGAATTAATCATTGGGCAGTTAGCAATAACACACTTTCTTTGTCTAGTGGTACATCTAATTATGCACTTCCAACAGGTACAATAGATATTATTGATGCAGTCATTAGAGAAGATAGCACTGATCAAATGATTAATAGAATTTCAATATCTGAATATAATCAAATACCTAATAAAACTGACACTGGCAAACCAAGTCAATACATGATTGATAAGCAATACACTCCACAAATATATTTTTGGCAAGTACCAGATGCTTCTTACAGCATGGTTTATTGGGCAGTCAATCAATTAGATGACGTATCAGCATCCAATCAAGATGCTGATATACCTTATCGTTGGACAGATTGTATTTGTGCAGGTTTAGCTGCTAAATTAGCATTAAAATACGCTGCTGAAAAATATCAACTCTTAAATGAAGCTTATGAAAGATCTTTTAATTTTGCGTCTGCATCAGATAATGATGGTGTTAATTTGAGGGTTCAGCCAACTGTGTTGAATTTGAGTTAATGGCAAAACGTGCAAAAGGTAAAAAATCATATGCAATAAGTGATATAAGTGGTTTTAAAGTACCTTATAAACAACTTAAAACAACTTGGGATAACTTACGTGTAGAGCCTGAAGAATTTGAGCATAAACATCCTCAACTTACACCAGTAAAAAACATATTTGATGCTACAAGTTTATTAAATCCAAGACCTGATAATGATCCAGAAAATGTAGAAATTTATTTAGCATATAATTACGATTGGACTAAAGATTCAAGAACAATTAACAGATCTGCTACATCTGGTTTCGGTGGGGTTGGTCTACGAAGTGCAGATTTAGAAACATCCGTTAGTTTGTCTGGTGTCAATGGATTAGGTGAAACTGGTGCAGGTGTTGGTACGAGAACTTACACTGTAACTGTTGTAGATAGTGGTGGTAATAAGTTTGCATTAGATGGTTCTACAAATCCAGTTCTTACATTGAGAAGAGGTGCTACATATACTTTTGATCAAAGTGATAGCACAAATGAAGGACATCCTTTAGCATTTAGAACATCTGCTGATGCATCTTATACTTCTGGAGTTACAGTTAATGGAACAGCAGGTCAATCTGGAGCAAATGTTGTGTTTGTTGTTCCTTCTGATGCACCTGATACGTTAAAATATTACTGCACTGTTCATGGTAATGGTATGGGTAATACTATCAATATAGTAAGTAATATTTCTACAGTTGAAATAGCTCCTGTTATTGGTGTTGGTAGTTTAGGTGGTGCAGGTGAAGTTGGTATAGAAGGTTTTAGAGTTTTAGCTTTCCCAACTAGTGCAGGTGGTACTGGAGCAGTTGGCAGTGAAACACCAGAAATACCTGTATCTGAAACTGGTGTAGGTGGCACTGGTGGTGTAGGTAGTGAAGCATTTGAATTATCAATAGATGAATCTGGTGTAAGTGGTACTGGTAATGTTGGCACAGCTATCATCGCAGGAACTGGTAGTGTAAGTGGTGTAGGTGGCACTGGTGGTGTAGGAAATGAATCAGTAATTGCAGACTTAAATTTAAGTGTAAGTGGGGTTGCAGGAACAGGCAGAGCAGGCAATCCAGGAGAAACAAATGACGAAAGTGTACAATTAAGTATAAATGAATCTGGACTTGGTGGTACTGGTGGTGTAGGATCTGAAACAGTTGAAGCTTCAATAGATGAAACTGGTGTTGGTGGTACTGGTGGTGTAGGATCAGAATCAGTTACAGTAAATCAAGAATGGGGTTCAGGAACTTGGGGTGATGGAACTTGGGGTAATTAATGAGTTATACTGGATTAAAAAATAAAATACAAAACTTTTTAGAAAATGATGGTGCAGATCTTGTGTTTTCTCTTGATGATATTATTTCACAAGCTGAAGAAATGGTTTTTCAAAGAATGCCTAATTTACCATGTTTTAGACATGTGCAAACTGGAACATTAATTTCAGGAACTTCAGATTATAATATTGTGGGTGCTAGTGCTAGTGCGCTGTTTTCTAGCTCTTTTACTGCACAGCCTAGAATGATTAGACAAGTTTGTATTACATATGGTAATGATAAAATTTATTTGGATCATAGAATTGATTCTTATTTAAGGGATTATTGGCCAGATTCTTCTTCAACAGGAATCCCAATAATGTATAGCACGAAAACGGCTTTTGATACAGGAAGTTCTGGTACTACGATTACAATAGCTCCTACTCCAAATTCCGATCTTGCTTACCAAGTTGATTATATTGCACCTGAACAAGGATTAAGTTCAAGCAATACAAAAACTTGGATTGATACTAATGCTCCTAATGTTTTATTGGCAGCAGCACTTTATGAAAGTTCTGCTTTCCTTAAAGCACCAGAAACATTACAATTATATAAAACTCAATTTGACGAAGCTGTTAATTTATTTGTACAAGAGATGCAACGTAACTACGCAGCAGAATACAACGGAGGTATTTAAAATGGCTATAACTCAAGCAATGTGTACATTGTTTAAAAAAGATTTATTATTAGGTGATCATCATCTAGATACAGATACGATTCATATCGCATTATATACAAGTTCTGCATCTTTAGATGCTACAACTGATGGTTATACTACATCTAATGAAATAACTAACGCATCTGGTAGTGCATATTCAGCAGGTGGAGTTGCTTTAAGCAGTCTTGCTGTAACAGAAAATAGCACAAGTGGTGTATTTGATGCAGCTGATCCAGAGTGGACTTCAGCTAGTTTTACAGCAAGAGGTGCATTAATATATAATAAAACACTTGGAGATGCGTCATCAAATTCTAGAGGAGCAATTGCTGTTTTAGATTTTGGTGGTGACTTTACAGTTTCTGGTGGAACTTTTAAAATAGTTTTTCCTGCTGCGACTGCAAACAATGCGATTGTTAGGATAGATTAATGGCAACATATGTAAATAATTTAAGATTAAAAGAAATTGTTACAGGTGATGAATCTGGTACTTGGGGTACATCTACAAATACCAATCTTGAATTAGTTGGTCAGGCAGTTGGTTTTGGAACAGAAGCTATAACGACTAATGCAGACACTCATACTAGCACAGTTGCAGATGGATCTGCCGATGAAGCTAGAGCTATGTATATTAAATATACTGGTGCATTAGATTCAGATTGTACAATTACAATTGGACCGAACACTAATAAAAGAGTTCATATAATTGAAAATGCTACTACTGATTCTGGTTCATCTGGACCTTACAATATAATTATAAGTCAAGGAAGTGGTGGTAATGTTACAATACCAAATGGTGTTAAAAAGCTTATTTATTTAGATGGAGCAGGTTCTGGTGCAGCTGTATTAGATACAGGTATTTCATCAGCTGCAGCTTCAACTGGAAAAGCAATCGCAATGGCAATGGTATTTGGATAATAAGGAGATAAAAAATGGCAGCACCAAATATAGTAAATGTTGCAACAATTACAGCAAAATCAGATCATCTTTTGCTTACTGGCACAAGTGCAGTTCAATTGTTGGAAAATGCAGCATCTTCTGGCAAAGTAATAAAAGTTAATTCATTAGTAGTGGCGAATGTAGATGGTACAAATGCAGCTACAATAACTGTAGGAATTTATCCACAAGATGATATTGGTGGTACTCCAGTTTTATTAGCTTCTACAATTTCAGTACCTGCTGATGCTTCATTAGTTGTTATTGATAAAAATATGGGTTTATATTTAGAAGAAGATACTTCTATAGGAGTAACAGCAAGTACAGCAAATGATCTAGCTTGTACAATTACATATGAGGAATTAAGCTAGAGGTTTTAAATGGGTACTCGTAACAAAGGTGGTGTAATAGGTGGCTTTGACCAACTAAGAGCACCAGATGCACCTACAATAAGTGTGACAGCAGGTAATGAACAAGTTAGTGTTGCTTTTACTAATCCATCAGATGTGGGTGGTGGTGCTATTAGTTCCTATGTTGCAACAGTAATAGCCAGTGGTGTATCTACAGGAGCTTCTAGCACCTCAAGTCCTGTTGTGATAACTGGATTAACAAATGGTACGAGCTATTCTGTAACAGGTCTTGCGAACAATGCTTTTGGTGCAAGTCCTTATAGTGCAGCTACTTCTTCAAGTCCTGCTTTTACGAGAGGTGTATTTTCAGCAGGATATCCTAATCTTAATACTATTGATTATATTAATGTTTCATCAACAGGAAATGCAACTGATTTTGGTGACTTGAATGGAAACGGTATGGATACTTCAGGAGCTTCTAATAGTACTAGAGGATTAACTTCTACTTATAGAGAAAATGGAACTCAATCTACAGATAGGTGTGAATATATCACATTTGCATCTGCTAGTAATGCTACTGATTTTGGTAACATAACTGTTTCAAGAACAGGTGGTATGGGTTGTTCAAATGATACTCGTGCTATATTTATGGGTGGTAAACATTCAACAACTAATTATAATACGATTGATTATTTTACAATAGCTTCAACAGGTGATGCTACTGATTTTGGCGATTTATCTGTTGCAAGAGGATCTATGCATGATGGTACTGTCAATAGTAATACAAGAGGTTGTGCTACAGGTGGTTATGTAGAAGGTGGCTCAAATAGTAATGTTATTGATTATATCACTATGGCGAGCACTGGTAATGCCAGTGATTTTGGTGATATGTTAAGTGCAAAATATTATTCAGCAGGAGCTTCAAGTACAACTAGAGGATTAATGGCAGGTGGTAATAGTAATCAAAATGTAATACAGTATATAACAATTGCAAGTACTGGTAATGCTACAGATTTTGGAGACTTAACTGTTAGTAAAAATGGAAGAGCAGGAGTTTGTTCTAAATCAAGAGCTGTATTTGGTGGTGGTGATACAGATACAAATGTAATGGACTATGTTGAAATTGCTACAACTGGTAATGCCAGTGATTTTGGTGACCTAACTGTGGCAAGATCTTATTTATCAGGCACATCTTCTGATCATGGAGGATTAAGTTAATGCCTAATTTTTCTGGAGTTTGGGATTTAAGACAGCAAGGTGTTGCTCAAAAAGGTGGTAGGTGGCAACAATATATTGACATGACAGGGCGAGCAGTTTTTGGTGGTGGTTTTAGTAGCGATTATGTTGATCAATTAATGTATATTACTATACAAAGTGCAGGAAACTCTAGTGATTTTGGTGATTTAACTATTGCAAGATATGGAACACCTTCTACCTCAAGTGCAACAAGAGGTGTTCATTTTGGTGGCATAGGAACAGCTTCCAATAATAGTCAAAATGTTATAGATTATGTAACGATTTCTTCTACAGGCAACGCATCAGACTTTGGAGATATGCACATTGGCACTTGTAATAGAGGAAGTGCTCTTGCGAATGCAACAAGAGGAGTTCATGGTGGTGGAACTTATGCAAGTAGTTCTAATGACAAAGAAATAGTATATATTACCATAGCTTCTACTGGCAATACAACAGATTTTGGTGACTTAACTATTACAGCAAATACTGGAGATAGAGCTGCAGGGAGTAATACAACAAGAGGTGTTTTTTATGGTGCAGCAGGTGATTCAAATGTAATTGAATATATTACGATAGCATCTACTGGTAATGCCACAGATTTTGGGGATGCTACTATTGGAGCAGGAAGTAGAGGAAGTTCAAATAGTTCTACTAGGGTATTTGCAGGAGGTGGTTATGAAAGTGGTACACCTGTAGATGTTATAGAGTATATAACAACAGCAAGCACTGGTAATGGTACAGACTTTGGTGATTTAACAGTTGCAAGAGCACTTCATCAAGGTACTTCTGATAAAGTTAGAGGAGTATTTGCAGGAGGTAGATTAGGCGATTCTAATAATTCAAATACTATGGATTACATCACAATGGCTAGTGCAGGAAATGCGACAGATTTTGGAGATTTAAATATTTATGTTAGACAATATCATGGCACAGCTATTTCTAGTGCTCATGGAGGATTAGCATAATGACAAGATATTTAGGTGGATTAATTACAGCAGACGAAACACAAGCACTTCCTTCTGATAATTTTCAAACTACTTCTGCACCTGGAGTATGGACATTATCTGAAGCTGAAATGTTAAATAAACAAGGTCTTTGGCCAACAGCAGGTAATGTTAGTTATGCTAACACTTTTAGTGCGAATACTTATTCAGGATCTGGAAGCCAACAGCAAATTACTACTTCAGTTGATTTATCTGCTGCAATTGCAGGTGGTATAGATTTTGCGACTGCCGATACAACAACTTTAGCAAGTCATTCTGGTTTTGATTTTGGAACAAATAATTTTACAATAGAATTTTGGTATAAGTGGAGTACCAACAGTGGTTATCAAACACTTTTAAATCATCAATATAACCTTGCTGATGGTCTTTCAATACAATCTAATACTAGTACTTACAAGTGGGGATTGTTTGGTTCTAATATATCTGGACTTACTTACGAAACGTCTGATGCTACTGTAAATCAATGGTATCACTACGCAGTTGTTAGAAATAGTAACACTATCAAAATATATAGAGATGGTGTAGAAACGTATACTAAAAGTCATTCTGTTTCTGTAGGTGGAACAGATACTACAATATTTGGTGATGCTACAGGTGGTTCATATCCAGATAAAGGTAAATTAAGTAATTTTCGTGTGATAAAAGGTACAGCTTTATACACAAGTGCTTTTTCTCGACCAACAGCTCCTTTAACTGCGATAAGTGGAACGTCTTTATTATTATTCCAAGAAAATAGTGGATCAACATTAACTGACGGTAGCTCAAACAATGTGACTGTTACAAAAGGTAGTAATCATAGTATTTTGACAAGTGATGGTCCACCATTATATTCAACTGGTGAAGGGGGTTTGGTTTGGATTAAGTCAAGATCTGATGCAAATCATCATCAACTATACGATACTGATCGTGGAGTTGGGAAGCCACTATATTCGTCTTTAACTAATACTGAAGGAACTAATACAGATTTTGCATCTTTTAATTCAACAGGTTTTATTCTTGGATATACAAGTGCAAATGGTGGTGTAAATGGTGATTCAAGTGATGAGTACGTAGCTTGGACATTTAAAAAAGCATCAAACCTTTTCGATTTTGTAACGTATACAGGAGATGATGTAAATGGAAGAACTGTATCTCATAATCTTGGTGTAGCACCAGAAATGATGATTATTAAGGGGATAACTGTTACAACAGCTTGGAGAGTTTATCATAGTGCATTAGGGCAAGGAAAATCTCTTAATTTAAGTGATAATAGTGCAGAATCAGGTAATGTATACTATTTAAACAATACAGCACCAACTTCTACACTTATTACACTTGGTCAAGATGATAGCACAAATGGTGGTGCTTCTACAGCTTACAATTATGTAGCTTATTTATTTGCAACTGTTGCAGGTGTTAGTAAAGTAGGTAGTTTTAGTCATACCAATGGATCTAGCACAGATGTGGACTGTGGCTTTAGTTCTGGTTCAGCTTTTATTCTTGTTAAAAGAACAGATTCTACTAGTGATTGGTATGTTTGGGATAATGCCAGAGGTATTGTGTCAGGTAATGATGGTTATGTTCTTTTAAATAGTAGTGCAGCAGAAGTTACAAATCAAGATTACGTTGATCCACTTAACAGTGGTTTTCAAATAGCTAGTGGATTTACTACTGGTGATTATATATTTTACGCAATAGCAGCATAGGAGATAATAATGGCATATAAAGTAGTAAAATATAGATTAACAGCAGAGGGTACAATACCAACTTTCTTAAAGTTTGGTGTACCTCAAGGAACAGGTGGTATGTATCCTATCCATGATAGCAGTACCTCAAGTCCAAGAGATTATGTAATGCTTGGTATTGCAGATGATGGAGCTGATATATCTGGTTCTGAAGGTGAGATTACAAGTAAAGATGCTTTGACAGCTTATCTAACAGATGCAAGTAGTGGCAATGGTTGGAAGCAATTGAAATCAGATGGCACTGAAGAAGATTTTGTACCTGCTACAGCTTCTACTATTATTTGGAATGATTTAACAACATTAAATGGTGGTTAATTTGAAAACTGAACTTGTTATAAAAAACATACAAACAGCTTTATCTGAAGTAAAACCAGAGTACAAAACTATGCTGAAGAACATAGATAAAAATATGCCTATGGTGCAACAGGCATCTAGTAATTTTTATAAATCACACTCTCAATTTATGGGTGTAACACTAGATGTTACTGCCATAACACCTATACGTTCAATTAAACATACTTTGGCAGAAGTTGATAAAACAAAAAACGCTTTACAAGAAGCACAAATACGTATGCAGAAAAAAGCTGTTGAATTAAAAATGAAACAACGTGAATTGTTAGAATGTCAAGATGATTTGCAAAGGGAAATGTTAGAAGTAGAAATATTAGAAATACAAACACATTCTGTTAATGCACAAAATTCTGTACAAGGTGCTATTAGAAAACTAAACTTTTTTATTAATCAATATAACTCTTTGTTAAAACATTTAGGTGTAGATGAGATTACAGAAGAAATGTATGAAAGAGAAGAAAACAGATATCATATAATGACAGCTATGAAGCAAGCTCTTACAAGTTCTAGACCAAGAGGTGGAGTTATAGATGAAGGCAACATGATTTATATTTTTGATTTAGGTATTAGTGGTGCTCAAGCACAGGCTGAAGTTTTTGCTTATTTACAAACTGAAAATGAATTAATGAAAAATGGCAAAGCACCTACACATGAGATGACTATGCGTTGGTTAGAAAAATGTGCAGATAAATGGGAAAAAGATCCAGAAATATTTGCAAATCGCAGAGGTTTTACATTATTAGACAAACAATCATTAACAAACACAAAAAAATTAGAAAATAAAAAGAAACATTAAAATGAGTTTACTTAACAACTTAATTGGTCCTGCAACAAAATTATTAGATAAAGTTATAGAGGATAAAGATCAAAAGGCAAAGCTTGCCCACGAATTGGCAACGATGGCTGATAAATTAGCTCATGAACAAAACCTTGCACAATTGGCAATCAATAAGGAAGAAGCTTCTTCTGGAAGCATTTTTAAAGGTGGCTGGCGTCCTTTCATTGGTTGGGTCTGTGGGATTGCTTTTTTCTATCATTTTGTTCTTCAGCCTGTTATTATTTTTATAGTTGCTATTATAGGTTTTCAAATACCAAATTTGCCAGAGTTTGAAATGGGAACATTACTTACAGTTTTAGGTGGCATGTTAGGTATAGGTGGTTTAAGAACATACGAGAAACAGAAAGGATTGACGAAATAAAATGGCTTTTTCATTATCAAATAGATCTAAAGGTAAATTAGAAGGTGTTCATCCAGACATGATAAGTGTTGTTGAAACTGCAATCAATCTTACCAAAGTTGATTTTGGTGTAACCTATGGTGTAAGAACTTTAGAAGAACAGAAAAAATTATATGATTCAGGAAGATCTCAAACCATGAATTCAAAACACCTTAAACAAGATTCAACTGGCTATTCGCATGCTGTTGATGTTGTTGCATATGATGGATCAGATGTTGTATGGGAAATAAATGTTTATGATGATATTTGCGATGCATTTAAAAAAGCAGCAGAGATGCATGGTGTTGCAATAAAATGGGGTGCAGCATGGTCAGAAGGTGATATAAGATCTTATCCTGGAACAGCAGAAGATGCAATGATGAAATATGTAGATTTAAGACGTAGTGAAGGAAGGAGACCATTTATAGATGGTCCACATTTTGAATTAATGAGTTGATATGCCATTACAACTATTACAATTTAATGCAGGTGTCGTAAAAGACATTACAGAGTATACAGCAGGTAAGAATGGACCTTTTTGGGTGGATAGTAATCTTATTAGATTCCAAGATGGTTTACCTGCTAAAGTTGGTGGTTGGGCAAAAGAACAAACATTTGGTAGAAAAGTTGATGGTTCTCCTAGTAGTGTAGAAGAATTACCAAAAGGTGTTGGTAGAAAAATGCTTTTTTGGAGAGCATTATCAGATGGCAAAGATAGAATAGTCTTAGGAACACACAGTCATCTATATATTATACAGGACGGAGCTTTGTATGATATCACTCCATTAAGAAAAACAACTAATAATTTAAGTAATCCTTTAGCGACAACTGATGGAAGTACAACTGTTACTATTACAGATAATTCACATGGTGCAAAAACTGGTGATTTTGTTGTATTAGAAAGTGCAACAGCAACAGGTGGTATCGCAGCTGACGATTTAAATAGAAAATCAGGATATCAAATTACACTTGTCGATTCTAATTCGTATACAATTACAGTGGATAGTGCAGCTTCAAGCACTGTTAGTTCTGGTGGTGGTACATCTTTAGATGTATTGTATTTAAAAGGTAAAGATGACGGATTAGGCACACAATCAGCTTCTCCTGCACTTGGTTGGGGGATAGGAACTTGGGGTAGAGATGGATGGGGTGAACCTGCAACTGTTTCTACTACAACTGTTGTTTTAGAAAATTCTAGTTGGCATATTAATCTTTGGGGTGAAGATGTATTAGCAGGAATAAGAAATGATGGTCTTTATTATTGGGATACATCTGGTGGTCCTGCTTCAAGAGCAGTTTTAATATCATCACTTGGTGGAGCAAGTGATGTACCTACAGAAGCAAGAACTGCAATCGTATCTTTTCCAGATAGGCATTATGTTTGTGGTGGTTGCAATACATTAGGTTCATCTACAATGGATGAAATGTTAGTTCGGTGGAGCACACAAGAAGATTATACAGTTTGGACTCCTAAAGCGACTAATACATCTGGTGATCAAAGATTACAAGTTGGATCAAAAATAATATCCATGATCAGTACAAGGGAAGAAACTTTAATATCAACAGATGAAGCTATTTATGGAATGACTTTTGTAGGTGGTGATTTTGTATTTAGTTTTAGATTACTTTCTGTAGGTTCTGCATCAACAGGACTAAATTCAATGGTCAATGTTGATAGTATTGTATTTTGGATGGGTACTGATAATTTTTATATTTACGACGGAAGTGTAAAAGAGTTACCTTGTGCAGTACAACAATATGTATTTAATAGAATTGATCCTGCGTATAAAGATAAAGTTACTACAGGTCATAATAAAAAATTCAAAGAAATCACTTGGTTTTATCCTAGTAGAAACAGGAGATATAGAGTTGTATTAGCTAATCGAAATTTCTTTTTTTGTGGTACTCCAGGAAATTTACCAACATTTATTCCACAAAATAATTTGTTAAGTTCAGAAAATTGTGGAATCACTTGGCCATTTCCAGGAACTAAAGAGTGGAGAGTTGGCGATCAAATATGGATTAGCACTTCAATTGGTTCTGCTAGTCAAAATACGACTAGTGTCTTTTCATCTTTTTCTAAAAATAATATGGGTGCTAGAGCATTTATTACAAAAGTAATAGATCAAAATAATTTAGAAGTTGAGCTTGATCCAATTGATTATATTACAAAATCATTTTCCTCAATTGCACCAACAGATAAATGGTATAATATTAGAAAACAAGCATTTGATAGTTTTATGGCATCGACACTTGATTTTTTTGAAGATTCAACTAGAGGTTGGTTTGAAACATCAAGTATTATTAGTTCTGTAACTGAATTAACAGACACTGCTAATCCTGAAAATGATTCCTATGTTACTTATAATTATGAGCAAAAAATTTGGACTGTAGGAAATATGGGAAGAAGTGTTTGGTTAGATAGTTTTGGAGCTAGAAAAACTCCATTTGCATTTGAATCTGATGGTGTATTATATAATCATGAAGTTGGTAATTCAGCAGATGGTGATCCAATGAATTGCTTTATCGAAAGCTCTCCACAAGAACTTACTGCTGATGGTAATGATGTTCAAATGATTGATCGTGTTATACCTGATGTACGTATTAGTGAAAACACTACTTTAGAAGTCTTTTTAAAAACTAACAAATATCCTTTTTCATTACCTACACCAAATGGTGTTAAAACTGGTGACGTATCTATAAAAGGTCCATTAAGTATTAGTTATGCAAATAGTGGTGACTTTACATCTATTGATAAAATTAGCACTAGGGCAAGAGGTAGACAAGTTTCATTAAAAATACAAAGCATTGGTGTAGATGACCAATGGGCAATAGGAACATTTCGTATCAATACTAGACAGGATGGTTTAAGATGACAGAACAAGCTTCACCATTAGCATTAGCTAGATTACCAGAACCACCAAATAATTATGATAAAGGTTATCAAGTTAGATTAAATAATATAATAGAATTAGAAAAACAAGCAGCTTACTTTGGTAGGAGTTTTATTATTAAATCAGCAACAGAACAATCAGAAGCAGTGACTTGGTTTAATGGCTAATTTATTTAAAAATGCTAAAGTTGATTTAACAACTACAAATGCTACAACATTGTACACTTGTCCTACTGCAACGACTGCAATTGTCAAATCTATATTGGTTAGTGAAGATTCAAATAATGCAGATACTTTAACTTTAACATTGACTAATGCGTCATCAGCAGTATTTAGTATATATAAAGACAAAGCAGTTTCTGCTAAACAAACACTGGAATTGTTATCTGCACCATTAGTCGTAGAAGAAAGTGAAATTTTAAAAGTAACAGCAGCCACAGCAGATAGACTACATGTAGTCGCAAGTATATTGGAGGTAAGTTAAAATGCCAAATCATGTCCCCACAGGAACTTTAGGAACTGCTTATGGTAGCTCAGATGATAATCAAACTACTAATGATCAGACTACTAATGATGATCAGACTACTGAACCAAGAACATTTGACCTTTTTCAGTTACAGTCGCAAGATCCTACTGAAACATTTACTGATTTAACAAAACGTCAGATTGCTAAATCATATGGCACAGCTGCTGTACCCATGTTCCAATGGGTACAAAAAATAAAAGTTGGGGAATCTACATACGATGAAAGAGATGATGTAGATACTAAAATGATGAAAAGGTATGAAGATTTTATTAACAAATATGGTAAGCCAAGTGACTTTCCACCACCAGAAAGAAATCTGACTAAATCTTGTGTTACTTTTAATAAATTGTTTTT
>CAACVD010000831.1_pt2 | contig 13514 bp, 23 predicted proteins | sample 2381771 | NCBI WGS metagenome assembly CAACVD01 (sample SAMEA5211965, study PRJEB30684) | marine metagenome | biome: Marine; feature: Epipelagic; material: Water | collected 2015-10-15 | depth 15 m | reverse complement strand
AAAAAGGATTACAAGTAATATACAATAAAGGTGTAGGTGCATGGAAAAATAATTTATCTAGTGTAAGAGTAAAAGGAAGTTTCAAAAAGAATACGAACACAAAAAAATTTCCTAGAAGTAAAAGGCTAGGAAAAGAACAATGGGCTATGGCTCGTGTTTACTCTGCGGTTATGGGCGGAAAAGCCTCTAAGGTGGATTCTAAGGAACTTAAAATGAAATCAGGATGAAATATACTTTTGATATTTATTATTGCCTGTATGAGCCTTAATTTAATTAGTTGTAAAAATTGGGAAGTAGTACAGGAAATAGATGTAAATTGTTATCATTTACATAACATCAAAACAAAAAAGGTCAATGTTCTATTGACTAAAGAAAAATTAGAAGTAGGAAAATTATACAATTTAAAAAACATTGAGAAAATGGATATAGAAGAAGACCCCACTATTGAGTGAGGTCTTTTTCATAAACAACCACCTTTTCTAAGGTTTTCAAGCTAAAAGCCTGATATTTAAAGTCGTTCCTATTTTTACAATGTTCGATATACTTGATTATTATTAGTTTTATATCGTTAAAATATACTTTGTCATTTTGTTGATATTTTGGTCTATCCATACACTACTTCCCCCATTACTATATATTGAAATACTATATCTGAGGAAGTAGAATCACCTGAATATGAATCTCCAAATTCTTGATTGAAAACAGATTTATCGTTCTCAAATAATATATTTAAACCTTTCTTTATTTTATCCCAACTTAAATGACCTAAAGGATTGGTTTTTTTATACATTTTATTTACGTCATTATTGTAGTCTGATAAATCTAAACTTTCTATTTCTTCATAATCATAGATAGGTATTGAAAGTTCAGGGTTTTGATATAATGCGTCTAAAACGCATAATGTATAGTTTCATTTCTTTTACCATTTTTTTCAAGCCAATTTTCACAATCTCTTAAATCACTATCGTTAATAGCATACCAATAATTTGAGCCACCCTCTAAAGCGGTTATTAAGGTATTGTCTATTTGTTCCTTTGTTACTTTTAGTTTTACATAAAGTTCCATGTCTCCTATTTTAAATTCTAATGTTTTCATATTAATAAGTTTTAAAGGGGTTTGATATTATCTCCCCCCATAGGTTAATTAATCTACTTTAAATGATTCGGTGAATGTGAGCATAAAATCTTCATCTGTATAATTATTCCCATTATATTCCATAGAATTTACATATACCTCATTATTTTGCATTTCTAATTCAAAATCCCAATCGTCTGCATCTGCATCGTTTCTTTTTTCTTGACTACTTTCTACTTCTTCAATTATTTCTTGAAATTTATCAAATGCCTCTTGACTAATAGAAATTTTGCTTTCCTGTCTTTTGTAGTCTTTCAAAACATCAGCTAAATAATTTGAGAGTTTTCTTAATTTTAATACTTCATAAATCATAGCATTTTGTATTTGTTTTTTAGGTTTTTTCTCAAAGTCCCAATTTGCTATTTCTTGATTTTTATTTTTTGTATTAAATGGATATGATTGTTCCTTATCATAATTTGTGTCATCTACTTTTATTAAATCAATTTCAGAATCAATACATATTTGATAATCTAATAAATGTAAATAATCTATATAGCGTTCAGATTCATCTTTAAATTGATTTACATTTTCAAGTTCAGATTTTAAATAATTATCTATGGATTCATTGGTTGTACTAAATTCCATTAAATAATCTTCAGGAACATCAAATTTTGTTCTTATATTTTTTCTAAAATTAATGTGAACAGTTTTTACATTTGACGTATCAAATGTGTTTTCTGTGTTTTCGGTTGTTTGTGTATTTTCCATTTGGTTTGTTTTTGGTTTGGTTATTTATTTGTTTTAGTCGGCTAAAATTAACTTTCTATCTTTAGCCCATTCTTTTAAGTCTTCTAAGTCTATTGTGAAATTTATTATAGTGTCAATATTCTCACTTTGATATTTACCATCTCTTAGTATTTCTTCACATGAATCCATAAAAGAATATTCATCTGTATATAAATTATCAGGGTCTATGGTTTTTTCTGTTCCTCTATGAATCCAGTAAATATCAAATCCATCTCTACTTTCAATTTTATCAAATATAATTGTGCTATGATTATCTAAATCCCACATACTTGAATTATAATCTTCGGTTAGAGTTTCTGTGTGAAAACAATATTTGTTTTCGTGAGTGTTGTCAGTTGAATATGTATCGTTTTTCATTTTATATTGGTTTAATTTAACTTTTTCAAAGGTATGTTTTTTTTTGGAATATTCCAAATATTTTTTGGTTTACTTTTTTAGCTTTAATCCTGTCATATTTTTAAAATATTCAGGAAATAAATCCGTTCCATATTTAATTATTTTTTTGTATGCTTTTTCTTTATACTTGTCTTCTTCTTTATAGTAAGTATCATAATCAGAACTAACTCTTATTCCGTATGGTTTAAAATCTGAAGCAGTAAATCCTTTATCTTCTAAAAAGTAATTCTCAAATGAATCATCATAATTATATTGACCATAATTTCCAAAATCTTTTTTGTCTTGCTTTATTTTATTTATTACATCTTGTCTTGTAATGTTCTTAGGTAATTCATAATCTAATAATGAACTTAATGAGAATAGAATATCCTCATCATTTATTGTAAATTCAATTTGGATTTTTGCTATTGCTTTTCCAGTATCTGTGTTGTAAAATCTAGGTTTATTTATTGACATAATTTTTAGATTTAAGTTTTTAAGAGGGCTATTTCTAGCTCTTAATTTAGTTGTTTAGTGTTTAGTTAGTTAATCCTAATTTAATTTTTCTAAGTTCATACTGTTGCTTAATAAAATCTTCTAACGTTTGACCGCCTAGCCTTTTCCACCTTGCGTCTTGTAAATCTCTGAGGTCGTAAGAATCAATAGCGTCTTGTAAAATTTGGTAATACTCTTTAGTTATTATTTCAATAGCTTTTTGTCGAGTATTTCTTTCGTATTCTCTTATTTTTCTTTTCATAAAGTTATCCATAGTTGTAAGTTTAGTTTTTAGTGTTTTGGTTTTAATTAATAATAATCAAATATGTAAGGTTTTATCAATATCCTCTTCTATATATTCAATATAATTGTATTCTTGACTTAACTCTTCTATTAGATTACGTAAAAAGTCTTTTTGTTTTTCAAGTTCGGTAAAATGATTTCTAAAGTTATAATGTACTTTATCCATTATTTCGTTTATATATTTACTCATAGTCATTATTTTTTAGATAGATACTCTTTGATTTATAAATTCATTAATATGATAAGTCAATGTTAAATTTTCCATCTTTGAATCCATCTAAGAGAGATTGTGTTATAGCTATTCTATTACTCCAATCTGCGTTGAGTAATATTCTTTCTAAAGATTCACCATTTAAGACTGAAGTCATAAATCCACCATCACCTGATTTTACATTTAACTTTTCTTCAATCGAAATACTTTCATCTAAATAAAACAATGCTCTTCCTTTTATGTGGTCTGATATATTGTCTGCGTTAGCTAATGTTACCAATATTGAGTAACCTTTATAACTTGTTAAAGTATATAGATAGCTTGGCATAGAGTAACTTAATTCTATTGATTCTTTTTTTGATGTTGTTGCCATTTGATTCATATTTAAGGGTTGTTATTAAATTCTTTGTAAAGTTACAAAAATCTCAATAACTACCAAATTTAAAATGTTAAAAAATGTTAAAAAATGTTAAATAAAATATTGATTGTCAATATGTTGTATATAGTTACCTAAAGTAAGGATAAAAAAAAGAGGGCATAAAGCCCTCTAGTTGAGTAAGTTAAGTTATTCAGGCATACTTACCATATTCACTTACTCTTGGCAACATCAACTTGTCTCCATTTAAAGCACCTGCTAAATCGTGAATTAATGTAGTTCTTATATTGTGCTTTGTGGTTGATGGATTATCGTTGTTTTCTTTGGATTCCATAAAATTTATAAATCCTGATATATTAGTGTGTATTTCTTCACCAAATATAAATTCTAGCATATATGAGGCATACCCTGAATGTAATTTGTGTAACTCTAAAATATCATTTATATATTTTGTTAAAATATTGGATGTTGTTCTAGCTGATTTCATTTTATTTATTTTTAAGTGTTTATATTAGGTCTTTAATTTTTCTTTTGTAAAATTCGGATTTAGTCATTTCACTTGCATTTGTTTTTAATCCAATCATAGATTTCACTTCCTCTAAAGAAACAAATCTTTCTTCACCTCGTAATGAGCCTGTGGTTACTTCAAGTAGTCTTAACCGCCAGTAAAATTGTTTTGCATTTTTATCAGTGATTTCATTAATGCCTACAAACATACAAGCCCATATTAAAGTATCTGCTAAACCTGTATTTTTGTAAAGTTCTTGATTAGGGTCAAAGTCTTGGTCATCTTTGGTTAATTTGACTACGCATTTAGCTTGATAGTCTTCTATATTTCTAAAATCATAAGTTAGTGCCATAATTAAAAGTATTTATCTATTATTATTTGTATTGCATTTAAAAGTTCATCTCTTTCCCAATCTGTATATCCATCTAGTAAATCAATTATTTCTTTTTTCATTTTGATTTATTTAAGTCTTTTAGTTTATAAGTTCCATTTTTTATCTTACTTCTAGTTTCTTCAATTCTTTCACCCAAAAATTGATTTCTATATTTTCCAGTCGTAGTCGAATAATCCCAAAAGAATTTATCTAAATATATTTGTCTTCCTTTTTTAGAATAATCTACTAATATTATTAAGCTATCGTAAGATTGAAAAAACTCTTTTCTTTTATATCCTCTGCTATCATATTTAGTTATGATAAACTGATTAGCAACAGGTCTATAAGACCTGTCGCTAGTCATATTGCTGACTTTTATTTCCATACGTTAAGATTTTTAATTTTAGAAACTGCTAATGCACCTAATCCATTTAGATTATATATACTATCCATTTTAAAATTATCACAATCGTAAAATGAATTTCCATCTAGTTCTAAATAGTTGCCATTTGATTTTAAAGACTTCATTCTAAAAATGATTTCTTTATTTGAATATTCACATCTGTAAATATTTCCTTTTTGTAAAATTGAATTGTATGCCATTTGTTTTGTATTTAAGGTTTGTTATTAAATTCTTTGTAAAGTTACAAAAATCTCAATAACTACCAAATTTAAAATGTTAAAAAATGTTAAAAAATGTTAAATAGTTTTTAAGAATACAAATAGACTTTGAAATAAGACAAATAATAAGTACAAAAATGTAAATAATTTAGTTATATTTGCAAAATTAACCAAAAAAATAAAATTATGACAAGTCAAATAGAATACAACATAGATAATGTAGATATTGATACAACTTTTAGATTATTAAGTACTGATGAGTATTATAAAGAAAAATCTAAGAGTGTTAATTTACCAATTCAAAAAATAGATGAAGACTATTACATAATGAATAAAGTTACTGATACTTTACTTTTTTTATGTGCTAGAAAAATAGGTATGCCTAGAATAACCCTATCTACATATAAAATAGTATTTAATAGAATAAACCTATTTGAAAAAGTACATGGTTCAATATTATCTTACTTAAATCCATTAACCAAAGAAAGAGAAAATAAATACATTACGGAAAATGATGTATATAGTCATATAGGGCTTACCACTAACGGAAATCAAGTTGAAAAAAAGGATTTTCTTAATAATCTAATCAAACCTTTACTTAACGCAAAGCATTTATAAAATGGACTTTGATTATAATTTTTTTCTTAATAGAGATTTAGAAACTTATATTGATTATGAAATTAATTGGATAAAACACCCTCTTTTATTTCAACCTCTTTTCGGACATTTAAACGAAAAAATTGAGCAAGAGGGTGCAATTAATTATGTCAAAATGTATGAATCCATTTTAAAAAAATATAAGGTAAAAACATTTGCTGATTTCTATAATGGTCTTATAGATTACAAAAAAAAACAAGTATTTGAATATCAAAAAAATATTGATGAAAAATGGGGTAATATCTTTATGCTTTTACATACAAGCACCCTATTGGAATATTTATATGTAACCAAAGACTTCTTTCATTTAGAGAAAAATTATTTTGAGGCTTTGTCTCAAGCATTTACTATGAATGAATTTCCAACTAAAAATATTGAAAATAAAAAACTAAGAAGACTTTTTTTACATTTTCCCAATTCGAGATTAATGATGAATAAAGAAGAAAAATATAAGTTATCTAAGTTTAAAAAAACACTAAGAATATATAGAGGTTTAAATATTAAAAAAGGTAATAAATTAAATAGCGTAGAATTAGGATTTTCTTATACAACTAAAAAAAATCAAGCTAAATGGTTTGCAAATAGATGGAGTACACTAAGTACAAAAAAATATTTAATACAAGCCGATATATCTAAAGAAAATATAATTTGTTTTTTATCCAGTAGAGGCGAAAATGAGATAGTAGCTTTACCTGAAAACTTAAAAAATATTAAATACACACTAATAAAATAGGGTTTTGCTTTTAAAATAATTTTTATTTTTAAAAATAAATATATATTTGTTATTCAAACCAAAATTTACTAAATGAAAAAATTTTACAAACTAACTAAGTCTAAAAAAGACACTAATCAAGTACAAAAAGAATTTTTTGACATCTCTACAATGAAAAATAATATTCTTAAAAAAGATTCTAAAGCAATATTTGATAAAGAAGAACTACAAACATTACAAAAAAGTATAGTAAAAAATTCTGACGATAAAATTCAATATTTTATTCCATCACCTGATTCTAAAATCACAAAAAAATATCTTACAAAAAAAATGGTTTCATGTTTGATTTTTGTATATAGACATTATAAATATTCAGGGTGTGAAATTACTGACTACTTTCCAAAAAAAATATTACTTAGAGATATTAGAAAAAATAAAAATTTAATATCTGATTTTACATCTTTAAAATATTGGGATTTAATTTGTCAAATGCCTACAAGTCCAACTAAAGTTATTTATAAAAGAGGTTGGTATGGAATTACTAATACTGCAATCAGATTTTTACAAAAAGAAATAGGTTTACCTAAAACATCTTACATCGCAGAAAAAAGAGTTTTTAAACATCAAACAATTCCATACGTTATGATTACCGATTATTTTTCTGAAAATGAATTAGAAACATTACTTAAAGTTGATATTTACAAATGAGTAAAACTAAATTAAAAATCATATTAGAAAATAAAGGTCTATCACAAACTGATTTATATAATAAAATTAAATCTCAATGTATTTCCTATTTAGGTAAAGATGTTATATCAAAAATTGTAAATGGAAAAAAAAATAATTACGAAATTTATACTTTACTAAAAATCTGCCTTGCCTTAAATGTATCTCCTAATGATATTATTGAGAAAAATAATTTTATAAAAACACAGGTAAAATCTAAGTAATTTATTATATCAAAAGATAAATATTAAAAATCTAATATAAAAATTTATTAAGTTTGTATAAATCATTACAAATTTATAAATGGCAAAAGGTGGAATCACAAAAGGAAAATCACACAAAGAGGGTGGTATTCCAATGGTCGTAAAATCAACAGGTCAAAAGGTAGAACTAGAGGGCGGAGAGGGTGTTATAAACAAAAAAAGTATGAGTGATAAAACACTTCATACATTTGATGGAAAAAAATTAACTAAATGTGAAATTGTATCAAAAATAAATTCATTTAATAATTATGGGGTTACTATTGATTGTGATGACACTATTTCTAAATCAAAATTTGAAGATGGGGGTATGGTAACTCCATACGAAGAAATTATAATCTACGATTACAATGATTATTTTGACGATTATAGAAGAAATTTAAATTGTGATAGAAAAAGTCAAAAAATCAAAAGATTAAAAGAGGGTGGGAAAATAGATAAAGAATATGGAGAACCTGTAAAGATTAAATTTAAAGAAAATTCAGTTATTGACTATTTTGACGAAAATGATAATTATGATGGTTCTTATAAATATTCTAAGGGTCAAATAATTAATGCTAATTACATAGTTGATTCCAACTTGGGTAAAGAACCAGTAAGTTTTTTTAATACTCCGAAAGATGAATATTTTGACACTTTTACCTACCTAATACCAAAAAAATCTTATGAAATTATACAAGATAGTTTTGAAATAGGTGGATATGTAGATTTTGCAGAAAAAAATGATGGTCAATATGTAGATGGAGAAATTATGGAATTATTAAGCAGAAAAGACCCATCAAATTTATCTATTGATGAAATTATGTTTTTAGAAAATTTTTATGGTGGAAATTTAGCTAATATAGTTCCTGATGTTTTAATTGAAAAGGCATTTGGTTTATTACTAAAAGAAAATACATCAACCAACCCTTTAAAAAATTGTTTTATTGTCAATAATGGTACAGGTAAAATTTTAAGTATAGCACCACCCCAATTAAATTATTTAGTTTCTAAATCTTATTCAGATAATTTTAAAGATGAAGAATTAATAATTAATCAAGTTTTAAATCAAAACAAAACAAATTGGCAAACAGGAGATTATTCAGACGAAAGAAATTCAGATTGTATATTTTCTATATATCCAAAAATCAATCCTGAAATAGATATATTAGAACCCCTTTTAAGAACAATGAATAAATCCGATTGTGTAGGTTTAGCCATAGCAGAATTTTCTGATGGCGAAAAATTAGAAATATTTGCCGAGAATATAAACTCAAAATCATTAGTTAAAGTAAATAAGGGATTTAGTGAAAAAGGAGAAAAAACATTGATTTACATAGTTTAGTATGAGTTATAAAATTACTAACTATACCAAGAGACAAGCAAAAAAATTGGGTGTAGAAGTAAAGCCTAGTAATGTAAAAGGAAAAAAAATTGATGTATTCAATAAAAAAGGAAAAAAAATTGCTAGTGTGGGTGCTTTAGGTTATTTAGATTACCCAAATTATATTAAGAAAAAGGGAAAGAAATATGCAGATGAAAGACGAAGACTTTATAAAATAAGACATAAAAACGATAGAAATAAAAGAGGTTCTAATGGATATTATGCAGATAAATTACTTTGGTAATGGAAATAGTTGCAACCGCATATTACAATGGAAAAAATTATATAGATAATAAAAAATTAAATGAAAAATAAAGATATTTTAATTACTAAAGTTGAATCTTTAGTTGATACATATTTAGATGAATTTTGTGCAGAAGATGAAATGCAAAAAATATTTTTTTTAAAACAAACTAAAAAAGGTATGCAAACAATAAAAGATTCTGTATTAAATGGAGTTTTTATAAAAAAATTAAGTGTAGCTGAATCTCTTAATAGATTAGAGGATTCTCTTAGTTCAAATTTTATAGATTAATATTATGGATAATTTTAGTATAGATAATTTAGAAAACCGATATAATCAAAGTGGATTAGAAATAATTTGTGATGTAAAAGATTTTCAAGACCCAGTAAATATATTAACTAGAGAACAACAAGAAATAATATCTAATTCAAATGATATTCCCATAGAATTATTAGAAAATGTTGCCTCTCTTCCTTTACAGGTACAAAACATAAATGGAAATGTTTTTGATATATATTTTGATTTTGATAGATATACAACCAAATCTTTTTTTAATGAAAATACATATACAGATTTAGATTTAGCAAAAACGCAAGAATCATTAAGTCCTAAATTTTATGAAAATTCTAAAGTTGTAATAGTTTCAAGAGATATATATTCATCTGAAGATGTAGAGGAAGATTTTTTGGGATTTGAATTTGATAATGAAGAAGTTGAAAATTTTGAACAAATTGAAGCAAATAATTATCAAACTGAATCTATTAATGACCCTACTGCAAGTGGAAGTGATGTAAAAGTAAGAGAAATAGAGTTTAGTGATTATGAATTAGAACAAGTAGAAATCCTAATAGAAAAATCTTATGAAGAATTACAAAGTTTAAGAGAGGATTGTAAATATGCTCAAAAAGATGAAATTTTTTGGTCTTTAGATGAAGTTGATGAAACTTATAATATTGGAATTACTACTAATGAAAAAAAATCATTTTTAATTTGGTTGCAACAACAAACTGATAAAAAATTAAGAGGTGAGTTTGTTAATAAATACGCACCAATACCAAGACTTCAAAACATAGAAAAAACATCAAATATTGATATTGTAGAGGATTTAATAAATTCAGGTGATTTATATGTTACAAAAGTAAAATTTAATAAGTTAAATGAAAGTAGAATTATTTATGTAGAGCCAAAATCCATTTTTATTGGTGGAAATTTACTTCAAAAAAAATATGAACTTATTAATTCAGAACAAGCATTTTTAAACAACAAAATTCTAAACTCTTCTATCTATAAAAATCATATAGTTTTACTAGATAAAAAGATAAACGAACAAAAAAAGAAATTTTTAAGAGTTTCTACTGAAAACAATGAAAATAATTTGATAATTAGCCCATTATCAAAATTTGCAAAAGATTTCAAGATTAAAGAATTTATTAGTGTTACTGATAAAACAAAATTGGTTAAATCACCATTTGAAAAAATTAGTAAAAATGACTTTCTAAAATCAGGCACATCAACACTATATCAACTTAGTTTACAAAAAGCATTTTTTATTTGGTGTAAAGAGGCAGGAAAAGGAGAAGAGGCAGTCGAATATGGAATACAATTTAGTTTACTAAATAAATCTGCTGAAGAACTAAGGAAAAACACATTAAAAGCAAGAAAAGGTGGTAAAACAATAAAAGAAAAGGATTTTATACAAAGAAAAAACGATGACGCTAAAAAAACCACTCAAAGACTATTTAATCAATTTTTACAAGAGGGATTAACACAATCTGATAAAGAACGATTGGAAATTCAATGGAACGCAAAATATTTTTGTTATGCTGATGTAGATATAGACAAAATTCCTATTGGATTTACTTGGAAAAAATGGCTAGGAAATAGTGAGTTTAAGTTAAGAAAATTTAATATAAATGCAGTCAGAAATTACTTATTAAAAGGAAGTATTGGATTAGCCTATGGAGTGGGTATAGGAAAAACTTTTTGCTCAATTTTTGTATTAAAACAAGCTATTGATTTAGGATTGACTGATAAAGCCTTAGTATTAACACCACTTCAAGTTTATAAACAATTTGGAATGGAAATAGAAAAAGCATTAGGCAGTAAATATTCAGTATTAGGTAAAAGCAGATTACAAATGATTTCAAATGGAAGAGGTGAAGACAATGTAAAAGCTAATAATCCTGTAAATGGTATTAATTTAGGTACATATTCAGCTATAAACATTCTTAATTTTAGTAGCCCTGAATATCTAAGTGAAGAATGGATAAAAGATTCCTGTTCTACTCTAAACCAATTTCCTCAAGATTCTATTAGCCCAATATTAATTAATCAAAATAGAAATTTAATAGGTAGATTCTATAAGGAACAAAAAAAACAAAAACAAAATATTTTAATAGATAAAGCAAATTACGATTTCATAATAGTTGATGAAGTACATAATTTTAATAAATTATATGGTGAAGTAAAATCACCTGTAAAATGTAATTCAAAAGGTAAAGTACAAAGAGAAAAAAATGTTTTTTCAGGTGTCTTTGAAACTAAAAAACCACCTGCTAGAAGTATAAATTTATTTTGGCTTGTTAAATATATTCAACACATAAATAAAGGTAAATGGAATAATACTTGTTTACTAAGTGCTACACCTTTTACAAATTCACCATTAGAGGTTTATTCAATGTTTGAACTTCTTAATTCAAAATTTCTTGTTGATAATGGAGTAAAATCACTTTATAGTTTTTATGAGTTATATTCAAATGTAGAGTATTCAACAGACGTAACTACTGACTTAAAAGTTCAAAGAAAAAACAAATTTGTAGGTTGGAATAATCTAATTCCTTTACAAAACTTACTTTATTATTGTTTTGATAAATCTAGTCCTCAAGAAGAAGACGAAGCAACAGAAAGACCTGTAAAATATACTCTTCCTCTTCAAAAAATGACAATAGATAATAAAGTTTATGAATTAAGTACAAGAGATAAGATTTCTACTACAATAGAAATGACTGAACTTCAAAAAAAGACTTGGAAAAGAATAAGAGAATATTCTGAAGATTCAGGAAAAGTATCATTTCAAGATATAGCTAAATTTAAAAATACTTCAGGATTTTCAGATAAAAAAACAAGTAAGGTATCACAGATTACATCAAAAAACGAAAGTGATGGAGTAGAAAATATAAATGTTGAATCAGGAGATGAATTAAAAGGAAAAACTAATCAAGATAAAATAGTTGTCAATCAAGTTAAAACACTTTCCTGCTTACAATGGGGTCAAGAATTATTTTTAAATCCATATTTCTTCAAATATTCAGGACTTAAAAATACTCCAAGTGCAAAAGAATTTATTGAAGCCTCACCTAAGTTACATTACACAATGAAATGTATCAAAAGTGTAAAAGAATATCATGCAAAAGAAAAATCTATTGTAAGCGGTCAAATAATATACTTAAATTATAAAGTAGATTACTTTTATTTATTTGCCGAATATTTAGTAAATGAAATAGGATTTAGCAAAGATGAAGTTGGTATTATCACAGGCAAAGAAAATAGAGTAGGTGATAAAACTTTTGACGATAAAAAAGATGTGGCAGATTTATTCAATGGTATTCAAATTGATGAAAAAGGAAAAGAACAAAAAATAGATGATTCTAAAAGAGTAAAAGTATTACTTGGAAGTAAATCTATCGTAGAGGGTATTAATTTACAATTCTATGGAACTGTTATGTATAATGTCTTTTTAGAGTTTTTGCCTACTATTAATGTTCAAGCAGAGGGTAGAATTTGGAGACAAAAAAATAATTATAATTACGTTAGAATAGTTTATCCATTAATTGAAAATAGTATTGATATTTTTATGTTCCAAAAATTACAGGATAAAACAAGACGAATTAATGAAATTTGGACTAGAACAGGTGAAAAAAATGTACTAGATACAACTGCATTTAATCCTAAAGATTTAAAATTTGAATTATTTACAGACCCTTTGCCAATAGCAAAAATGTTAGTAGCTGAAAAAGAAAATGAAATAAATATTGAAATTGAAGACAAAACACCTGATTTTTCAAATTTGATTTCTTTTCAGGAAAAATATAATGCCTATGAAAAAACGTTAAAATTTCCTTTTATTTTGAAAACAGATGAAATTATATCGAATAAACATATAGGATTATACAATAATATAAATCAATTAATCCTGCTTCAATTAGTTCCGCCAGTAATTCTTTATCTATTTTTTCTTCCTGTTTTTGTTCTATTTTTATTTCTGTTAAATTGGTAAACTTATTATAGCTTAATAACTCGTTTCCAAAATAATTACTTTTCTTGTCTGCAAAGTCTTTTACTCTTTCATCTACTGATGAGCCATTTCTTTCAAAATCCATTCGATTTTCTTTAATTTTTTCTTCGGCATT
>CAACVD010001009.1_pt1 | contig 13523 bp, 22 predicted proteins | sample 2381771 | NCBI WGS metagenome assembly CAACVD01 (sample SAMEA5211965, study PRJEB30684) | marine metagenome | biome: Marine; feature: Epipelagic; material: Water | collected 2015-10-15 | depth 15 m | reverse complement strand
GACCGAAGTAGCCATGAGCTGCAACGATGTTATATGTTTCTTCTTCTTGTCCAAATTTGTAACCGTAGTTCTGAGACTCATCTTCTGTAGTTTCTCTGATTAGAGATGATGTAACTAAAGAACCGTGCATTGCACTAAAGAGTGATCCCCCAAACATACCTGCTACACCTGCCATGTGGAAAGGATGCATTAGGATGTTATGTTCAGCTTGGAACACGAACATGAAGTTAAATGTACCTGATATACCTAAAGGCATACCGTCAGAGAATGATCCCTGACCGAAAGGATATACAAGAAATACAGCGAAAGCTGCTGACACTGGAGCTGAATAAGCTACGCAGATCCAAGGACGCATACCTAGTCTGTAACTAAGTTCCCATTGGCGTCCCATGTAAGCTGAGATACCGATAAGGAAGTGAAAGATAACAAGTTGGTAAGGTCCACCGTTGTAGAGCCACTCGTCGAGAGTTGCTGCTTCCCAGATGGGATAGAAGTGCAGTCCGATTGCGTTTGAGCTTGGTACGACTGCTCCTGAGATGATGTTGTTTCCATATAAGAAAGAACCAGAAACTGGTTCACGAATACCGTCTATGTCTACAGGAGGAGCTGCTATAAACGCAACAATGAAGCAAGCCGCTGCTGTGAGTAGGCATGGAATCATTAAAACTCCGAACCAACCGACATAAATTCTGTTGTCAGTTGATGTAACCCAATCACAGAAGGACTGCCAACCGCCTAACAGCTCAGATTTTTTCTGACGCTGTAGAACTGATGTTGCCATAAGAGTCCGTTATGTAATGAATAAAAAAATAACCACCGAGGTGGCTTTACATAAGTATACAATAGCTATGTCATGAATCGATGACATCTTTTATACAAAAAAAAGAGGGAGTAACCCCTCAATCTTTTAGTGATAACAGAAATTAAACTGATGTTTTTTCGTTATTTTTGTTGTTCTCGTAATGATAGACAGCACCACGATAAACATGATTAGCTTTTCCAGGGACACGAGTTAGAGATGCATTCTCGCTGTCGTTCTTCTGGTAAGCGATGCCACGATAAGTTAGCTTGTTCATAATGAAACCTTTTTTGATTCAAGATAACTATATCACTTTTGTATCAATTACTACCGTTTGTGCTGATACACAAAATGTAAAGAAATTGTTAATTTTTATTAAGTTGTAAAGAGGAGTCGCACCACCCCCTGTTCCATAAGGCAGTGCGATCTTTCACTAGGTGTAAGAAACAGTAAAAATTACACCCTCCTCTAGGGGCTACCACTGTTCTTCTTTGCCCCTGTTCTATAATAGTATTTATAATGAGATTTTCTACCCCAGTGTATTCACTTAGTAAACCAAAATGTATAGGAAAGGTTGCTGTGGATTCTGGTGTAATTTCAGTCATTGATCAATCCCATATAAAAGTGGATAAGGCTGGTTCTATAAACTTACCTAGCTATAATTTGTATACAGAGATAAATACTGAGGTTGGTGATGGAGAATACAAAATCTACGAATGTAGAGATCAGCAAGGCGGATTACGTAAAATCATTATTGATATCCAATAAGACAGCTGGACAAGATCCTAGAGAAGATTATCGTGGATGGTTAAGAAGTACTCTCTTTGATTTATTAGAAAGAGCAAAAGACGGAGATAAAGAGGCTGAAATGTTTATAAAAACTTCAATTAATTCATTAATTTTATGGTGTGATATAGAAAATATAAAAATTAATTTTGATCCTTGGATTTGGCCGTACATTGATCTATTGGATAAGCATCAAAACACTGAAAGTATTGATTGCTCTCCGTGCTCAGTAGAGGATTAGTTGGTACTTTACCTATAATTTCGTGAGTTTTCCAAATATCATCATTAGCATATGGTGGTCTATGCCAAAAGAATATTTTTGCTTCTTTATCTACTGACCATTCAGGATGCTTTCTTATTAACCAACTCATAGCTTTAAATTGTTTATCAGGTTCAGATGAAGTGCAATCACAATACAAAACATCACCAGGAGGCATATTCCATCTCACTGTCATAATTCCTTTTATTGCTTCAATAACAGTTTTGATTCCTGCTTTACCTGTAATTTTTTTTCTTACTGATCTTGCTCTCTTATTTTTTTTCATGTAATACCAATCATTTACATGTCTTGTAGACTTTCCCACAGCAAATCCAATATGCCATAACCAAAATCCATCTTTCCATTCCTTTTGTGGTCGAAAGAAAACTTTTCCTACTTGCCCCTCGACAAAAAACTTATAGGTAGTAAACTTGCGACGACGATTATTTTTCATTATGGAAGATTTAATAAAGATTATTCAACAAGATCCTGAACTTTGGGAGATAGTTGAAAACCTGAAACATCCTGACCAAGAGCCAATGGAGTTTTTTGAAAGTGTTGCAAATATGTTTGCACTTGAATTCGAAGAATTACACAGAACAGATCTAAGAGATAAACTTGCTGGACTATTTGGTGGATTACCAAAAAAGGCATACATCATGGTTCCTTATATTCTACATATAGCTTTGGATATGTTCCTATTAAAAGCAAGTATGGATGAAGAGTCAATAAAGGAATACTAATCATGCAGTTTGGATACGTATTATATGACCCGAAACGGTCAAAGCTTCTGGTACTAACTAAACAAAATGAAGTTGAATATATTTCATCAACTAATAGAGAAAATATTAATAAAGCTTTTTGTCTAAGAGATATGTCTTCAATGAAATCTTTATATATTAAATTGAAAGAGAAGAAATTAGTTGACAAACTTGATATAGTAAATATTCAAGAACTTTATAGATCAAAATAAATGTTAAGGTTCGTCTTTGACTGTGAAACAAACGGTCTTCTCCATGAATTAGATACAGTTCATTCCTTAGTTTTAAGGGATATAGATTCTGGTGATGTCACTAGTTGCTCAGATCATGATGGATATGAATCAATAGCTAATGGATTGTATATGTTGTCCAAGGCTGATCTACTTGTCGGCCATAACGTGATCAACTTCGACTGCAGAGCCCTTAAAAAAGTTTATAAAACCTTTAAATTAAAGAAAAACTGCAAAATAAATGACACTTTAATAGTAAGTAGAGTCTTATGGCCGGAGATGGAGCCAGTAGATGAACAAAAATTTTCTCATATTCCTCGTAAATATAAAGGAAAACATTCACTTGGAGCTTGGGGTGAAAGATTAAATGTAAAGAAAATTACTTTTGAAGGTTCAGATAAATATGAAGAGAGATGGGATGTATGGTCAGAAGAGATGCAAAAGTATTGTGAAGGAGATACTTTAGTCTCTTTAGAACTATTTAAATACTTTGAAACTCAAAGTTTAGATCCTAGATGTTATAACTTAGAACATGACTTTGCCAGAATAATGGCTAGACAAGAAGCTTTTGGTTTCCCTTTTGATGAAAAGAAAGCTTTTGCTTTAGTTAATGAATTAAAAAGTAAAAGGACTGAGATAGATGATCAATTACAAAAAGTATTCCCTCCAGTATCTTTAGAAAGATTTTCAGAAAAAACAGGAAAACAATTAAAAACTAAAGTTACTACATTTAATCCAGCCTCAAGAAAACAAACTTCAGAAAGATTGAAAGAAAAATATCCAGAAATTACTTTTGATAAAACTGAAAAAGGTAATGTCAAATTAGATGATGATGTATTAGATGTACTTGGTAAGAAATATCCAGAAGCTGCTTTATTATCTAAATATCAATTATTAAATAAAAGATTAGGTCAAATATCTGATGGTAAAGAAGCGTGGTTAAAACATAGTCAGAGATACCAGGATGGAAGAATACATGGATCAGTTATCACAAATGCCTGTGTCAGCGGTAGATGTAGCCATCGTGGTCCAAATATGGCTCAGATTCCTAGTGTTGGTCAACCTTATGGTTCAGAATGCAGAGGTTTATTTTATGCTCCTCATGGATGGAGACAAGTCGGATGTGATGCATCTGGTCTTGAACTAAGAGCTTTAGGAGCACAACTTGCCTATTTTGACGGAGGAGAATATTCTAAATTAGTTAGTAAAGAAGACTTTGATATTCATACTCATAACGCAAAATTGTTTGGAATATATGATGGTAAAGAAGAAATAACGAAATCAACAAGGGAATTAGCAAAACGGCTAATCTATAGTGTGTTGTACGGTGGCGGCCCAAATCGAGTAGGTTCTATTCTTAACCCAACTCTAAATCAAAGAAGCCAAAAAGAAATAGGTTATGAGACTATAGACACATTTTATAAAAACTTACCAGCCATAAAAAAATTGAAAGACAAAGTTGATGAGAAGGTCATGCAAAGAGGATATCTAATAGGAATAGATGGAAGACATCTACAAATTAGATCTAGACATTCAGCACTTAATCAACTACTTCAATCAACAGGAAGCCTTTGTGTTAAAAAGGCAACATGTATTCTTTATGAAGATTGTAAAGAAAATAAATTACGTTGGGGAATACATTATGCATTTGTAGCTCATATTCATGATGAGATACAAGCTTTAGTGAAGCCACAGCATGTCAGCCTCTATAAAAAGCTTGCAGTAGATTGTTTTAGAAAGTCAGGTGAATATTTTAATCTCAAGTGTCCCATGACAGGAGAAGTTAGGGAAGGAAAAAATTGGATGGAAACCCATTGATATAGAAAATATAAAAGGTACAATTTTTAAAAAGGAATTTTATGACAATAAAAGAATTACAATTACCTTTATCAGACGTAAAAATTATCAATTTACCTAAAGTTGGACAATTTTATACAAAAGCAGAAGTAGATAGATTAATTAAAGAAGCTGTAGATGAAGCAAGACGTATTGATGAAGAGTCAATGCGTAAACATAATAGAGATGCAACTGTTATAAGTATGATCCTTGGATTTACTACACTAGCTTTGTTTGTTGATGGTTTATTAAGGCTCTTAGGTATAATCCCACCATTTATGGATATAGATATAAGTATTGTTAATCAAATATTAGAAAAATTAAGTCTTTAGCTTATCATCATCTTTTAAACCATAAAGTCTTCTAAGTTTATCTTTTCTAGCTTTCTCTTTTTTTTCCTTTTCCATCTTGGCAGTATCTTTTAACGGCCAGCGTTGAAGCTTTAAAGCATATTTATATTTTTCTCTATATTTTTTAGAAAACAATTCCATCAGACACTTGGGAATCTTGGTAAACCTTGATTAATTTGAATCATTTGCCTTTGTGCTTCTCTTACAGAGTCAGGATCATAACCGGGAGTATTAATAATTTCTTGTAATGTTTTGATTAACTCAGGATCTTTTTGATAATCATGCATAGCTACAGATGGTTGTGTACTTAAAAAATTTTCAACTTTCTTACCAGTTCCTTTATTTAATATGTTTTTAAGAAGATTTTGAAACTTAGAATCACCAGTGTATGCCTCAATAGCTCTACGTTCATCTTCTTCTTGTTGTCGTGAATTCATCATAATTCTTGGAATTAACGGATAACCTCTTGTAATCCTAAGATATATAAGTATAGTAGAACCGCCTCTCGCAACTTTATGACATCTAAATTAGAAAATAAGGAGAAGTTAGAAGATATGTCTAACGATGAACTTTTAGAGCTACAAGATGGCTTTTTACAACTTATGTGTCATGCTAACCGTGGTATTGAAAATATCACAAAAATTATGCATGAACGTCTAGAAACTAAGGTACCAACATGAATTTAATTGTTTGCTGTGCAATCTATAAAGGTGATTCAGTCACTGAACGTGGGCTAAGAACCATGTCTTTTGAAATCCCTGGAACTGGTAAAAAGCCATTAGCTATTCCAGTATCACTTTTACCTAGCTATGCAGCTGGAGAAACTACTGCTCCCAGTGCATTTGCTGAAGGAACAAACATTTTAATTAATGGTCGTCTTTATCCTCAACAGGATGGCTCCATGTATATTGTCCCTACTCAACCTCTAATTGGGGTAAATAATTCTGTAAAGCTTAATCAATTAACCCTTGCAGGTGGCGTTGGCTTTATAGGAGAACAAAAAAGAGAGGATGCATTTAACTTTGGTTTAATGTGTCAGGCTCCTCCACAAAAAAGTATTGGTCATACTTGGCAAGATAGTCTAGGTTTTCGTATTGAAAGCTGGGGTAATGACGCAGAGAGAATGAAAAAGTTCTTATTTGTTGGTCGTCAAATATCTATAGGTGGTGTTCTTAGATTCGAAGCTTGGAAAGATAGAGATGGAAATCTTAGATCAACTTACAAAGTTAAAATAAGATCTCAACAGTATTCATTCTTTGGTAAAAATCAAAAGGATGAAGAGGTTATTAACAAGATTGACAAGGAGATTAAAGACCTTGTTTCAGATAAGAAAGCACCGGTTGCCGAAGATGTTCCATTTTGATATGGTGTATCTGATGCCCTTAATGAAAACTTTACTTTATTGATTTATGTCCGTATTAGCTCGTTTTAAAGATACTGATAAGTATCCTCGTCGCCTTAGAGAAAAGTTCGCAACTTTTATCGGATTGAGTGATGAAAAAGCTTTATTTCTTAAAAAAGAAGAAATGGATCGCTGTGGTTGGCATGGTGATGTAGCTGATTTCCCCAATGCTTCTGAGGAAGAATATGAATTCCGTGATGGCACTGTCAAAGATGGAATAATGTTTAGAACACCTCGTTTGATTTTACTTCGTGGTGCTCAAAATACTGACCCAACTTTCTTAGAAAAAAATGAGGAAGGACCTGATGGTAAAAACAAAAGTACCATCATGGGTTTTTATGAAGATGCTAAATATCTTTGGGATAATTGGAAGACAGATAATGCAGGAGGTACTAAATCTTCTCCATTCAAGGTTAGAAGAATCATGCTTGTTTACTTAGTAGATAAGAATGGTAAAGCAGTCCATAGCAAACCTGTAGTATTGTCCCTTGGTGGTGGTGCTCAGAAGAACTTTGTAGAAAGATACTCTCAGTTCCTTGAACAGCTAGAGAGTTCCTATGCGAAGGCTACTGGAGACAGAAACGCTGAAGGCTTTGGAGAAAAAATGTGTGCCTCTGTAATATGGACACCTACCTTTGGAGTTACAAAGTTTGGTGACTTCGGTGCAAAGGTACTATCTCCAAACAAATGGGTTGAACCTACACCAGATACCTTAGAAGAATTCTGGCCGAAGAAAGAAGAAGACATAGATAACTATGAAAATATCTATGAAAGTTTCCCTGTAGAGAACTACGGTAAGAACTTCTTCAAACAGATGCAAGAAGAGGTTGGTATCAATGCTTTAGCCCCAGGAGTAGACATTAGTACACCTGTTCTACCTGCAGCAGATACACTTGGTGCTCGTGATGAAACAGGAGCTTTAGTAGGTGGTTTGAAATAAACTAATTAAAAATCTGATAAGGCGGAGAGTTTCCTAGAAACTTTATCCGCTTTTTTTATGAGCTTTTTTGCTTCATCTCTGTCACTACAAGCGTTAGCTTGAGTCAGAATTTTTAAAAGTTTATCGGTTTTTAGATGAGTAGACAAAATTAACCTTTAAAGTGTTGTATTTTTACATTCTCCTCATCGAGAGCTAGTCTTTTGACTAAAGCACGAATTACTGCTTGACGTTGCATTACAATGCTTACTAATTGCTTAGCTGCAATCTTTGCATGATCAATGTCATCTAAATCATCTATCTGACTCTTTATAACTGTAGATGAGAATTCATCTTCCAGAGTTGGTGAGACATCAAGAGGATCTAAAGATAATTCAATTAAATCAAAAGATGCCATAATTATGAGGATATATTTTTCATTCTACTCCAGTTATTGACATAAACCGTACAGGACGTACAATTTGACCAAATAGTTTTATCATGGCAGATCCAGTAACTTATAGTCAATTACTTGAAAATAGTAAAGAAATAGACGAATTATTACAGTCTCCATGTTTAGAGGAAGAGGAGAAAGAAGAACTTGAATATATTTGGAATAGTTTGAAATCTAGAGAAGAATCTAAATTTGATGCAATTATTAGTTTGGTTAAAGATTGTGATAAACAAATATCATGTAGAGAAAAAGAAATAAATGAACTAAAAAAGAATCAAGAACATTGGAAAAATAAAAGAAAACATATTATTAATATCATCAAGACTGCTTACGAAAACAAATTAATAAGTTCTATGCCTACTGGTAATAAGTATCAGGCAACTATCAAATCAGTTAAAGCAAAATTAGTAGACAATTTTGAGAACTGGTCTTATAAAGAAAAAATTAAATTTGGAATTAAAAAAGAGACATCTTTTTATAAACTATTCAACGGTCAATTTTTAAATAAAAAAATAGAAGAATTACCTGATAAAGATTCTTTACGAAAAGCATTAAGCGAAGACCCCACAACTGCCCCTGTAGAAGCTCAATTAGTCCAAAAAGTTTCATTGACATACAATCTAAGAAAAAGATTAAAAACTGGTATTTAATATTGAATTTACATTAGGTATTACTAAAATGGAGAAAATTTAAATTATCATGACCGCAAAAGAAAAGTTTAATAAATTCATTGAAGATGAAGCAATCAAGACGGAATCTGTTGCTCTAGAAGATCTTATAAAACAACATAAAGCAAATTTAAAAAAGGGAACTTTAGAGAATTATCAGTTGTTTGATCGCTAAATTTATTCTCTAAGTACAGGGCGGATATCCTATATATACTTACCCGAATAATATGTCTGGTCAGAAGAAGTCCAAAACATTTGGTGGTACTTCCTTACCACTTGAATCTGTATTTCATGAGGAATATGAGATCAAAAGTTTAAAACATGGAAATACAGGTCATGTTCTCTATAAATATCCAAACAAAATGTATAACTGGGAAGACTGTTGGACTAGTGATTTAGAAAGTGCTAAAACAGGAGTAGAAAAGTTTCTACAATCTCAAAAAAAGAAGAAAGTTACTTCCAAGTAATACTCTTTTAGAATCAATCTGTATTTAAATTTATGTTATCTGTAGCGACACCAGTAATGAGTAATCTAATGGACGATCTAGCCAGAGGTATTTACAAATATCTCTATGAATCTTCTACCGAATTCGAAGGCAATCACTTTGTTTTAGTACCAGTGACAGATGTTGTCAAAAAATTCGAAAGAAATCATAGAACGATCCAAAGACGCATATCCGCATTAAAGGATGAAGGATTACTTGTGCCCATAATAAAGAGAAACACCATCACTCTTTACCAAATACTTAATCAGGAGGAATAATGGCTACTAATGGCAACCCAAGACAAGATCCTTATATCGAGCATCTTGATTTCTTACTAGCATCTTTCACCGATAACGGTAAATCACTAAGAGGTTTCACCATAAATCCTCAAGAGTTGGCTATTACCATGCTTACGTCTGGTCTTTTGGCTAATTCAAAGTTAATGATTAGTCCTGAAGATGCAATCAAATCAGCCTTTGATATTCATAAAAGAATTCAATATCATGTTGCTAATCATCAGAATATACAGTTCGCAGCAAAGATAGAAAACGTGTTTGAAGAAAGACCTCCAGAGGTAGAGCAAGATTAGGGGGCGATATCCTCACAAGAGCTGACTATTTATTCTTGGATTATCGTTCACTTGGTGACACAAGAGTTACTATAAATGGGTCAAGGCACTATAAAACTCCTTACGGTGCTCTTCCATCTGTAACTACTATTCTTTCTGCAACGCAGGGAAACAAAGCCGCATTAGAGAGATGGGCAAAGAAAAATCCAGGAGGAAAAGAGGCTGCAGCAGCCAGAGGAACGAAAGTTCACTCCTTAATGGAAGAGTATTTATTAGGGATTGATAAAGATCCTGTAATAGAAGATAAAGAAATTGCACAATTTTGGGAAGGATTACCAAAAAATTTAAGTAAATTAGAAAATATAATATGGGCAGAAAATCCTGCAAATCAAGATGATTTCTCTTGGACTAAAGGATCAGATGGTATATCTCGTGTATGGCATCCTGGTTTTGTAGAAGATAAAAATTATGGATGGGCAGGTGCTCCTGATATTGTTGCTGAATACAAAGGTAAATTAGTTTTAGGAGATCTTAAAACTAGTAATGGTCCTTACTCTTCTAAGTGGCCGGACTCATCCACTCCTAAAAGTGAGTATGGGAAAAGAAGATCTGGCTTTATGAAATATCAGAAATGTCAATTACAGATGGCTGCTTATGCTTTAGCTCTAGAACATACCGTCGGACTTAACCCAGAATTAATTATGACTTTTGTAGCTACTAAAGAAGAGTCTCAAGTTTTTGTAATTCAAAAACATACTATTGAAAAATACAAACAAAAATGGAAGGATATAGTTACAAAGTATTACGAAGAGATTCTCCCTGCAAAAAAGAAGTCAGAGGTTGAGATGGAAGCCATAAATGGTGATGATAACGAACCCAAAAAGACAGGTTTGTGCAGCATAAATTAAAGGATATCAACACTAACTGTAGGGGTAAATACGAAGAAAAAAGAAAATTTCTCCACATATAGGGGTTTCTTAGTTTTAAATAAGAGTTACTCTCTAATTGTTAGTTAAAAAAAATATTTTAGATAATGACAACAGCAACACCAGAACCAAATAATCATTTAAAAGCCGGTGAGATTAATTTTGATCTAATTCCTATTGATTGGGCACTAACACCACTTCAAGGTAAAAGAGCATATGTAGCTGGTTGGACTACACAACCATATTCAATTGATGAAATAAAACGTGAGTTTGATCAGGGAAAGGCAACAGGAGTTGGATTAATTACTGGAGTGTGGTCAAACGAAGGAGGATTGGTTTGGGTTGATATAGATGGAACAGATTCAATTAAAGATCTTGAGGAGCTTGCAGGTGCCCCTCTATCGGCTGCTTTCCCTCCTACCCTTACTATCTCATCTGGTAAAAAAGACAGGCAGAGAATGCTATTTAGTGTACCTGCAGCAAAATTAAAATTACTTCCAGATAAAGCAACTATAAAAATAGGTATTCCATCATTCGAAATCTTATTTAGATCTAGACAGGGAGCTATCATGGGTAGTCATCCTGATACTGCTGGATACTTTACTACACCACATGGTGGTTTCGAATATGCAAAAAATCCACCTGAAATGCCAGAATGGTTGTATGAAGCAATTGCAAAAGCATATCCTTCTAATAAATATAAAAAACCTGTAAGACATGGAATAGTTACGCAACAAGTAAATTTGGATTATGAGGAAGGATCAGAATACCAAAAAGAAGAATTTCTCAATGAAGCAAAAATATATCTTGATCATTTAAATCCTGAAAGAGCAGCTGAATATGATGACTGGCTAAAGGTAGGAATGAGTTTAAAACAAGTTGATGAAACTTTATTAGCTGATTGGGTTGATTGGTCTAAACAAGCGGATAACTTTGAAGATGGAGTTTGTGAAAGAAAATGGAACACTTTCGAAGTTGTAGATGGTGGTCCTGCTCCAGAAAATCATTGTGGTTTACATCATCTAAGGGCTATGGCTAAAGAAGATGGTTACATAGATGTTGGAGGATTTGTAGTTGAAACAGGAGAAAAATTAAAGGAAAAAGCCAAAAAACTTTTTAAAGACGATAATGCTGAGATACCTTTACCCCTTGTTTCTCAGATTTTAAATGAAGTTATTGGAGAACCAAATATTAAAGAACAAAAAGATATAAGAGAAAGAATTAATAGTAAAGGTAAACCTAAAACACCACCAGCATCTGAACTAGCTGAGATGGTTACAGGTATGGTCATCGAATGTGGTTGGAGATATGACCCTAAATATGACACATTTATGTTTTATCAAAGTAGTAAAGGGACTTGGAGGAGAGAGGAATATAGGACAGAGTACAAACACTTTGTACAAGATTTATTTCTTAGAGAAAATATACCAACCCCTGGCGGCTTTACATCGCATCTACTATCTGATGTCGTAAATCTTACTCAAGCTTATATAACTCAACCTTTTTGGAATGATGATCCTGATAAGTTAGCTTTTCGTAATGGTGTATTAGAGATGAGTACTAAAGAATTCTTGCCTCATGATCAGGAGAATTATCTTACTTGGGGTTTAGATTTCGATTATGATCCCCATGCAAACTCAGGTCCTATAATTCAATGGTTGAGAAAGACTCAATATAATGATGAGGAGAGAGTTCAAGTACTTAGAGCATGGTTAAAAGCTTGTCTTGTAGGAAAAGGTCATGAATTACAACGATTCTTGGAAGTTATTGGTCCAGGGGGACGAGGGAAATCTACTTTTGCAAATCTATGTTGTGCTCTTATTGGTAATGGTAATTATGCGTCAACAACGCTAAATCAACTAGAACAGAGTCGTTTTGAGATTGCATCTATAAAAGGTAAGAGACTTACTTTAATTAACGACTCAGAGCGATATGGTGGATCTGCTCAAATATTTAAAGCACTTACTGGAGGAGATAATCTAAGATTTGAAGAAAAAAATAAGAATGTTGGAGAACCTTTTGTTTACACAGGAATGGTTATGGTCTGTGCAAATGAACCAATTCAAACAACTGATAACACTTCTGGACTTACAAGAAGAAGATTAACTATTGAATTTAATAGATCATTATGGGATAAAAATTCTGAAGCAGTAGAAATGATAAAACTCGAAAACGGAGAAGTAAACGGCTTATGGAAGAGTTATTTACCAGGATTAGTTAACTGGGTTTTAGAAATGGATACTAAAAAAATGAGAGAATATTTATTAGATACATATGAAAAAGTAGATCATCTTAGAACTGTTAGAAATTCAATTCTTCTCACAAGTAATAACTTAGTTGAATGGTTACAGTCAGAAGTTGTGCAGTCTAATGAAGCAGTATCAGCTGTAGGTAAAAAAATACCAGCACCAAAAGATTCAAAAGAAAGATATGTAAATAGTAATTTTCATTTATATGCCAGTTATTGCACCTATTGTGAAGATACTGGATCAAAACCTGTAGGACAGAAAAGATTTATATCTTTATTACTTGATTGCTGTAAAAATCAACTTGGAATGAAGGAGATTTCTCAATTTAGTAAGAAGGGAAGACCTTTTATTAGAGGATTAGTAATTCGAAACTCTGACGAAAAATTTAAATCAGCTGATACCATATTGCCAGAACGTAAGTCACAGCAGTAGTTATTAGAAGATCTTATATCTCTCATAATAGAATATTAACTAATGTAAAGTTGTGTTACAAAATGTAACAAGTGTAAAATATAAATAAGATATAAATACCTAATGACAACAGTTACAGAATCAGGCGGCAGACAGAACATCTATTCTATCGAGCCTCAACCACAAGTTGACTATAGCTATGAAGGCTATGGCATCGAAGCTGAAAAAGCTAACGGAAGATGGGCAATGCTCGGATTTATAGCTCTATTAGGTGCTTACATCACAACAGGTCAGATTATCCCAGGAATCTTCTAAGGAGACTTGGATGAAAATCAATTCCCAATTTACAATTACTCAAAGGTACAAACTCATGACTCCTGAAGCAGAAAGATTTAACGGCTGGGCAGCAATGCTTGGATTCGT
>CAACVD010001008.1_pt1 | contig 13524 bp, 29 predicted proteins | sample 2381771 | NCBI WGS metagenome assembly CAACVD01 (sample SAMEA5211965, study PRJEB30684) | marine metagenome | biome: Marine; feature: Epipelagic; material: Water | collected 2015-10-15 | depth 15 m | reverse complement strand
CACGTTTACGGAACAAGATGCGTAAGCAGGGTATGGATGACAATCAGATTGACACGATATTTAAAAACCCTAGTCTCATGGGCAAAGATCATCCTATGAATAAAGAGAACAATAGACTGAAGCGCCGTGGCGATGACGAGAAAGTCATTGAAGCTAAAGACGGCAAGTACATGTCTCACAGTGGCGGCTGTGGATGCATGGAATGCGGCGGCGAAACTGTCCGTGGCATGGGCAGAGCGTATCAGGGTTCAACTCGTCCAGTAAAGATTAGATAGATGGCAAGACAGGATTACCAAGGCGCGCCTATTTCAGGAGTTACAGGCAATGTCGCCGGCAGCACTACTTCTGACTCAGGTTCCGATTTTATTTCAGGTGGCGATTCTGATAGAAATTATACCCCTGCTGTCCGTGATCCCAGTGGAAACATAACCAATCCTTATCCAGATGGTTTCTTCTCTAGAATCTTTGGCGCAGAAAACGTGTCTTATGCTGGCCTACTTGACCAAAATCAAATGGCTGGTATTGAGAACATGCGTTACAACAGATACAGCAACCCTCAAATGGCAGTATCTAAAGGCTTTGGTTCTTTATTCGGCGGCGCTGAAGGTGAGATGACTGTAGCCGGTCCAAGGACCGCGCAGATACAACCCGCTACAACCAGTCAAAGTTTGGCGGGTATTTTAAGTATGGGTCTTGGTATTCCCGGTGTTGGAGCTTTAAGCCGTGCAGCAAGAACAACATACGCCCCTGAAGGTTTTCTTGATAAGGGCTCTGTACCGCCAAGCGCGTTAAGTGCTACCTCAGAGATTGCCACTGGTATTAGCCCAGAGGCTGTTGGAAACATCTATGATCAAGCTAAAGAAGGAATAAGAAGTTTCTTTACGGACAACGATGTTGACACAGTAGTTAACAACATATCCCCCGCTCCCGCTGGCTATGAAGAGGTTGTTGGGGGAGCAGATGGTGTCCCTCTTGTGTTAAACCCCAGTAGCTCTAGACCGGAGATAGGCGACCTTAATAATATTAACCGCCCTGACGATATGGCAGAAATGTCTTATGACGATATTCTCAGAGGCCGAGATTTGATGGCAGATCAGATTACTCCTTTTAGTCCTTCTTCTGTTGACAACATAACAGAAGAAGAAGCAGACTTTTACCGTTCTCTTCTAAGGAGGCAATAACATGAGAATAGAAATCAAGCTTATACCTGACGGCGTTGACCCGGCGAAAGAAATTCAAGACGGCACTCCTATTGATAAGATGGAGGACGCATGTCCTATCGCAACACAGGATGTCGAGACTAACGAAGAGAATACACGATTTGCAATTAAGGACCACCAGTATGGACCTGCTGTAAATCCTGAAGAAAGCTGCGGTGTTTGTGCAGCGTTTAATATTAGTCCTGAGATGCAGCAATGCATGAAGGATGAATCTGGCGAAGTGGGCTATTGTCAGATGCTAAAGTTTATGTGTTCAGCATCTAACTCATGTTCCGACTTCGCTCCTGGTGGGCCGATAGACGGAATGGATGAGTAATGGATATATATGAACTTATAACAAAATATAATAAAGTCTTGCATAATCATATAGAGAACCTTAGTGTTTCTATAACCAGTGGTAGTATTTCTAGTATGGAAGACTACCGCGCAAGAGTCGGTGAAATACAGGGTGTCACCTATGCTCTTGACGAATTGAAGGCCCTGCTCGAAAAGGCTAAGTATATCGATGGCACTGATAGTACCTGAATACGTCCTCGCGCAACGCGCTGCTAAAGAAAAGGCTGAAGAAGCCGCAAAAGAAAAATCCCTTTCAGAACGAGTACCACAACCCACAGGATGGCGAGTTCTTGTCATGCCTTATATGGGTAAGGAAAAGACTGATGGGGGTATATATGTACCCGATGAATCCAGAGAACGCGAATCTCGCGCAACCGTTGTAGCTTATGTGCTCAAGGTAGGCCCTTTGGCGTACCAAGACAATGATAAGTTCGGCGGCGAGGCTTGGTGTAAAGAAGGTGATTGGGTATGTATTGGAAGATACGCCGGCTCTCGATTCTCAATCGAAGGTGGTGAAGTTAGAATCATCAATGATGACGAAGTTATTGCAACAATCGTTGACCCCGACGATATCAAAACGTATGGAGCATAGAGATGTTACCCGACGCAGAAGAAAAAGAAGTTGAAGTTGTAGATGTAGGCACCGACGAGCAGGAAGTTGAGCTTGAAGGTGTTGAAAACATCGTGGAGTCTGAGGAAGCTACAGATGAAGCGGAACCAGTAAAGCAGGAAGACGAGCTTGAAGCCTATTCTAAAGGTGTCCAGCAACGTATCAGTAAGCTTACAAAAAAGTATCGTGATGAAGAAGCACAGAGAGCAGCAGCCGTTGAGTTTGCTGAGTCTGTTAAAAAGCAGAACGATGAACTAAAAGCACGTTTGGAGGCTTTAGACCAGTCTTATGTGGGGGAGTTCGGCACTCGTGTTGATTCTCAGATTGAGGCTGCAAAGCAATCTTATCAAAAAGCTTATGACGAAGGTGACTCTGAGGCTATGTTTGAGGCTCAGAAGAATCTTAGTAAGCTGGCGCTGGACCAAGCTCAACTAGAGCAGGCAAGGCGTACTCAGGAAAAAAGGTCTCAAGTTAGAGAAGAACCTGTTCAAGCTCAACAGCCTGTTCAGCAACCCGCTCCCGCGAAGCCCGACCCAAAAGCAGAAGACTGGGCTTCAAGAAATGAGTGGTTTGGCACAGACCAGACTATGACTTATGCAGCGTTCGGGGTTCACAGGACTTTAATTGAAGAAGAAGGGTTTGACCCGCAGTCCGATGAATACTATAATGAACTTGACAATCGTATGCGTACTGAGTTTCCACAAAAGTTTGGAAGCGCATCTCGCAAAGATACCGGACCCAGAGTCGCCTCTGCTGAGTCCACGGCCTCACGGTCGAAGTCACCAAAGGGGCGCAGAACAGTGAAGCTGACCCCTTCGCAGATTGCAATCGCCAAGCGTCTTAATGTTCCGCTTGAAGAATACGCAAAACATGTAAAGGAATAAGACATGACTGATTCTACAAAAAGAGCCTCACGGGACTCAGAAACTCGTGCAAAGACCACAAGACGCAAGTCTTGGGCACCGCCTTCAAAGTTGGAGGCACCTGAAGCTCCCGCAGGCTTCAAGCATCGTTGGATAAGAACCTCTATTCGGGGGGAAGACGATTCAATGAATGTGACATCAAAACTGCGGGAAGGTTGGGAGCCTGTACGGGCAGATGAATATCCTGAGTTAGCTGGTCAATACCCAACTATTCAGGAAGGCACAAATGCTGGTACAATTGGTGTAGACGGTTTAATGCTTGCGCGAATCCCAGAAGAGACGGTCCAAGAACGAACTGAATACTACCGGGAGCAGACCCGCACACAAATGGATGCCGTTGATCAGAACCTAATGAGGGAACAACATCCTTCAATGCCTATCCATAACGATAGGAAAAGTCGTGTATCATTCGGGGGTAAAGATTGACCCCTTTAACTTACAAGGAGTAAGCAATGGCAAACTCAAATGTTGCCTTCGGCCTCAAGCCGATTAATACCGCTGGTAGCACTCCTGCTACTCAGGGTACTAATGCATATTTCATTGCTAGTAATGCATCAGCGATCTTTCAGGGTTCTCCGGTTAAATGCGTGAACGGTGGCGAAATCGCTATCGGCTCTGCAACTGGAGACACTGTAGCTTTTGTTGGTGTTTTTGCTGGTTGTGAATATGTTTCATCAGAAACAGGAAAGAAAGTCTTTTCTAATTACTGGCCTGGATCAGGTGCAGACACAAACTTCGATATTATCGGACATGTGTATGACAACCCGATGCAGCGTTTTGTGATTGCAACAGACGCAACTTTCACAGACCAAGCAACTGCTCGTGCAGCAATCTTTGAGAACACAATGCTCAATGGCGGCGCGTCAGGTAGTACAACTACAGGTAACTCTTCTGCAAAGATGGATGTTGCAACACTTGATTCTTCTAATGCCTCTCTTCCTTTGAAGATTGTTGGCATTCAGACAGATGTTGACAACGAAGATTATGCAGCAGCCGGTCTTCCTGTAATTGTGATGATTAACAACCACGCTTTGCTTCAGGCTGATTCTGAAGCAGCGATATCATAGGGAGGCTAACTAATGGCTATTTCTCGCGCACAACTCGCCAAAGAACTAGAGCCTGGTCTTAACGCTCTCTTTGGTATGGAATACAATCGTTACGAAGGCCAGCATGCTGAAATCTTCGACTCCGAGTCATCAGACCGGGCGTTTGAAGAAGAAGTAATGTTGTCAGGCTTTGGTGCCGCTCCTGTTAAACAGGAAGGTACTGGCGTATCATTTGATGATGCACAAGAAGCTTACACTGCTCGTTACAACCACGAGACAGTGGCAATGGCCTTTTCAATCACAGAGGAAGCAATTGAAGATAACTTGTACGATCGTCTAGCATCACGCTACACACGCGCACTTGCTCGTTCAATGGCACACACAAAGCAGGTTAAAGCTGCTTCAATCCTCAACAATGCGTTTACTGCTGGTGCTTCTGCCGGTGGCGACGGTGTAGCACTTTGTGATGCATCACACCCACTGACAAACGGCGGTACGTTTTCTAACGAGCCATCAACTGCAGCAGATTTGAACGAAACTTCTTTGGAAGACGCTCTAATCAACATTGCAGGGTTCACTGATGAACGCGGTCTAGTAATTGCTCTTAAAGGCATGAAGCTAATCGTTCCACGCCAACTTCAGTTCGTAGCAGAACGTCTGCTTGTATCAAACCTACGGGTCGGTACATCTGACAACGATGTGAACGCGCTGAAGAGCATGGGTATGCTTCCTGAAGGTTATGTAGTCAACGACTACCTAACTGACACAGATGCATTCTTCATCAAAACTGATGCGCCAAACGGCTTCAAGCACTTTGAGCGTATGGCCTTGTCAACAAACATGGACCCAGATTTCGATACTGGCAACATGCGGTTCAAGGCTCGTGAGCGTTACAGCTTCGGTTTCTCTGACCCACGCGCAGTATTCGGTTCACCGGGCGCTGCATAAGGTTAAAGACATCTTTACGAAGAGGGCGGCTTTCATGCCGCCCTTTTTTGTTGTATACTATTTATATCCCTGACAGCCGCATCCCGTGGCTGACATTAGCCACGACAGGAGATTATCATGGCTCTTTCTACCTTTTCTGGTCCAGTCCGTTCAAATAACGGCTTCCAGATTCCCGTTGTAACAACAGCAAACCTTCCAGCGTTTGGCAGTGTAGCAGTAGGTACTGTTTACATAGTCAGCGATAATGGTTCTGGCAACGATGAATACTGCATTGTCATTAACACAGGCGCTGCTTGGGTTACCGCTGTAGGCGCAGCACTTAGCTAATAGGAGGCGGATATGGCTGCTTCTATTACAGCAAAAACTGCTACCGCCACAGGTACGTTTCTTGGTGGTAGAACTAGACTGAAGTCTTTTTATGTAAAAACTGCAAGCAGTGGTTCTCCAGCCGTTGTCTTTAAAAATGGTTCTGGTGGTGCAACATTATTGTCAATGGTGTTTCATACCTCAGATGACAATCAAATAACTATACCTGATCACGGTATTATATTTGATGATGAGTGCCACGTTACATTAACCAATATAGACTCAATCACAGGGTTCTTTGGATAATGGCAGGCAATGAAGTCATTGCTAAACATTTACACGCTTCCGGTGTCCTTGCAGACTGCCGGGGGCGTTTAAAAGGTTTTATTGTAAACCACGACACAGGTACGTCAGGTCATATTATTTTATACGACAATGATTCTGCCGCATCTGGTACTGTTGTTTTAGAAGTAGATGAAAAAGGTGCTGGTACTTTTGGCATGGAAATACCGGGCGATGGCATTATATTTGATGACGGTTTATACGTCTCCTTGCCAGCTAATACTTCAATAACTGTGTTTGTTCAACTGGGAGGTCGATAATGGCCCCAAAGAAGAAAAAGAAACAGGTTAGTCTTTCTGTCAAGAAAGGTGAAAAGTTACCTGCATCAAGGGGTGCGGGCCTTACAGCCAAGGGCCGAGCTAAATATAACAAGGCCACTGGTTCAAAGTTAAAAGCACCACAGCCGGGCGGCGGCAAGCGTAAGAAGTCTTACTGTTCCCGCTCTGCAGGTCAAATGAAGATGCATGGTATTAGTTGTAAGAAGACCCCTAAGAAGCGTATTTGTGCCGCAAGGCGGAGGTGGAAGTGCTAATGGAAAAGCTTATGCCCGTAGCTCTACTAGCTTTCCTTGGTTGGATAGGCATTGAAGTCACTCAGCTTAAAACAGATACTGCTGTTGTGGCTCAAAAGGTGACAGAAAATCATCGCATGTTGTCTGTGCTTTGGGATGATTTTTTACAGGAGAAAAGTAATGACAATCTCGCGTGGTTCGATAGGTAAGCAAATGTCAGGTGGTACAAAAAAAGATGCATGTTACAGCAAGGTTAAACGCCGTTATAAGGTCTTCCCGTCGGCGTATGCAAGCGGGGCACTCGCAAAGTGTCGAAAAGTCGGAGCAGCCAACTGGGGTAACAGTACCACCAAGAAAGCAGCAGGCGGAACATATAAATACAGAACAACAAAAATCTACTGATGAGAAATAATGGATCCTGTAAGCGCAATAGCGATAGCAAGTACCGCCTACAAAGCGATCCAAAAAGGATTTCAGATAGGCAAGGACATCGAGTCTATGTCGGGAGACATAGGCAGATGGATGAGTGCTATCCAAAGTGTCAAGGATGGACATGATAAAGCTAAAGGTCGAAGGTTCGGCAGTGTAGAAGAAGAGGCTCTTGAGACTTATGCGGCTAAGAAAAAAGCCGAGAAGATGGAGAATGAGCTTAGAAATTTTGTTACAGGACAATATGGTTTTAATGCTTGGCAGGATATTATTCGTATCCAAGGTCAGTTAAGAAAGGCCCGAATAGCTGAAAGAAAAAGGAAGGCCGAACAAGTTGAGACTATAATTACATGGGCGTTGGCTGCTTCAATAGCTATTTTGCTATTTGGTTTTATGGTCTTTGTAGTGAATACAGTTTTAGAATGAGGAAGCCGGCATGGCTGTTAGGAAAACAAAGAAGGGCTTGGCTCTCAAGCGCTGGTTCAAGGAAGAATGGAAGGATGTCCGCACGGGGAAGCCGTGTGGCAGAGGCAAAGGAGAAAAACGGGGTACTCCATATTGTCGCCCCTCTAAACGTGTCTCCAGTAAAACTCCTAAAACCTCCAAAGAGATGACGGCCGCGGAAAAACGTAGTAGAATAGCACAGAAGAAAAAGCTTGGTCAGCCGGCGGGTAAGCCAAAAAGAGTTAAATCATTGAAGAGGAAAAAGAAATGAAAGATATTCCAGCAGGAAATCCAGGTCTTGGAAAACTTCCCACTCCAGTGCGCAATAAAATGGGCTATAAAAAGTACGGCGGAGCGATGAAGAAGATGAGAAACGGCGGCGCAATGTGCTCACCTCGTAAAGAAATGGCAGGAGCTATAGAAATGCCAAGGATGATGTGCGGTGGAACTCATAGGAATAAGTAAATGGCAACTTCAGGTTCAAGAGACTTCGACTTAGATGTCGCTGAAATAATTGAAGAGGCATACGAAAGATGTGGCCTTGAGCTTCGTACTGGTTACGATGCTAAGACTGCCCGTCGTTCTATGAATCTTATGTTTGCTGATTGGGCAAACCGTGGTTTGAACTTGTGGACTGTAAAGCAGGGGACTCAGGCACTGACTGCTGGTACAGCTACTTACACATTTACTTCTGACTACACAGACCTCCTTGAGGTTGTTGTTAGAAGAAGTGGTGTAGACTATGAGTTGAGCCGCATGTCTCGTGGTGAATATTTAACCCTGCCTAATAAAACAACTCAGGGTCGGCCTAGCCAATACTATTATAACCGACAGATAAACCCGCAGATTACTTTGTGGGCTACCCCTGACAGTTCTACTGATACTCTAGTGTACTACTTTGTACAACGCATTGAGGATGTGGACACGTTAGCAAACACAACAGACGCGCCTTTCCGATTCCTACCGTGTATGGTAGCTGGTCTAGCTTATTACCTTGCTCTCAAGAAAGCTCCAGAGCGGGTTCAAATGTTGAAGAGCATGTATGAAGAAGAGTTCCAGCGCGCTGCAGATGAGGACGAAGACAGGGTGCCACTCAAGTTGCAGCCTAGTGTTTCGTATCTTCGGGTGAACTAATGGCAAGATACGCATCAGGTAAACAGGCTTGGGGATATTCAGACCGCTCCGGCTTCCGATATCGTCTAGCAGATATGCTGACAGAGTGGAGTGGTGCAAAAGTTGGTCCTGATGAGTATGAAGCAAAACACCCACAGTTAGAGCCAATTCGTCCGGGCCCTGACCCGCAGGCTTTGCACGATCCAAGACCTGATCAGCGTACCGAAGTACCTACACAGCAGTTGCTCCCTCCAAAACCTTTTGTATCAGGCAATGCTGGCACTGCAGTGATTACTGTTATTGAGCCATCACATGGACGTAGCTCTTCAGATACTGTAAGATTCCGCAAGGCAATCTCGTTTGACGGGTTTACACAAGGGGTATTAGAAAATGCATCAGGTTACTCAATTACTGTTGTGGATACGGACACATATACTTTCACGGCATCAAGTGGAACAGCAACCTCCGGTAACACACGAGGCGGTGGTAACCATGCGACCGCTGGCCCCGTCACGTTGGAGAATTAAATGAGCTTCACTTACACACAGTTAAAGACAGCTATACAAGATTTTGCGGAAAACACAGAAACATCTTTCGTGACTAACCTTCCTGTGTTCATCCGTGGTTGTGAGGATCGTATCTTTACACTTGTGGATCTTGAACTGTTCCGTAAAAACGCGACAGCCACACTGACTGCTTCTGACCCATACCTTTCAGTTCCCGGTGATTACTTAGCTTCCTTTTCTTTGCAAATCACAACAGCAGGGAAACAAGACTTCTTGCTTCAAAAAGATGTGAACTTTGTTCAGCAGTATACAATGGCTGTTGGTGCCACAGGTACACCAAAATACTATGGCGTATTTGATGTGGATAATTTTATATTATCCCCTACTCCTGACGCGGCCCTTACGACCGAACTTCATTATTATTACCGCCCAGCTAGTATAACAGCCGGTGCTGATAGTGGAACAACATGGTTGAGCGAGAACGCTCCAAATGCTCTTCTTTACGGCTCACTTGTAGAAGCGTATACTTACATGAAAGGTGAGCAAGACATGATGCAACTGTACGAACAAAGGTTCGCGCAGGAAATACAGCGATTGAAGGACTTGGCAGAGTCCAGAGAAAACTCAGACGCATACAGACAAGGACTACCATCCAGGCCAAGGACTTAGGAGTTAGATTATGGCAACAAGTAACGCAGCAACAACCTATTTAGAACATGCTATTTTGCAGTTCTTATTTAAAAACAATGTCGATAGCTTTGCAACACTGGGCAACAGCATTTATGTTGGCCTAGCCACAGCCGTTTCAGACGCTGAAGCAGGAACAGTGACGGAAGCGACGTTTACCAACTATGCTAGACAGCAGGTCGCCGCTTCTGCTTGGACCGTTCCAGCAGTTAGCACTGATACGCAGACAGCAACGAACTCAGCTAACATTGAGTACCCAGCATCTGGTGGTACAAACAACACTATTACCCATGCATTTATTGCGGACGCTGCTTCAAGCGGCAACATCCTGTTTATTGGCGCTCTTGATGCTAGTAAGACAATTGAGACTGGGGATATCTTCCGCATTAACGCTAGCAACTTATCAATTGAGTTGAAGTAATGGCGCTGGCGCTTAAAGACCGTGTAAAAGAAACTTCTACCACTACCGGCACAGGCACTTATACGCTTGCTGGAGCGGTTACTGGTTTTGAGACCTTTGCAGAAGTGGGTAATGGAAACACTACCTATTATACTTGTACAGATGGCACGGACTTTGAGACAGGTATTGGCACTTACACTTCCAGTGGTACGACCTTGGCCCGTACCACTATTCTCCAGTCCAGCAATAGTGACAGCGCTGTAAGTTGGGGGGCAGGAACTAAAACTTTGTTTGTTACTTTACCAGCGGAGAAGATGGTGTACTTGGATGCTAGTGGAAACCCTGTCAATGTCACAGCCGGTGCGTCGGCAGGCTTCGCGGTGGCGATGGCAATCGCGTTATAGATAGGAAGAAAATATGGCACAGGATTTTGAAAGAGTTGCAGCTTCAAGCATCTCGAACACACAGACACCGGCTGGTGCTACTACCTTGTGGACATCTGATTCAGATGACGCATTGATTGGCATCAACGCCGCAAACAAAGGGACTTCTCAAATCCTTGTGACTTTTCTAGTTACAGATGCTGATAATACGCCCTTCTATTATATTTTAAAAGATGCCCCTGTTCCTGTTGGCTCTTCCCTTCAGGTTCTTGACGGTGGCGCGAAGGTGGTCCTGCAAAGCGGTGACATCTTAAAAGCATACGCAGACACTGCGTCAGCATGTGACGTTTGGATTTCTGTTGTAGACACAATTAGTTCATAAGGGGCGATAGATGCCATATATTGGTCAAAAGGTTCCCGGTTCTTACCAAGCTGTTAAAGCTGTACAACGGTTCAACGGCACAGGTAGCGCAACAACATTCACACTAACCACTACAGTATCTTCTGTGCAAGATGTGCTTGTATCAGTTGATGGTGTTATGCAGGATACTGCCGCTTACACTATCCCAGATGGTGTGACTCTCACTTTCACTGCCGCACCTTCCAGTGGCACTGGCAATATATTCGTTAATTACCTTGCACCTCAAGCTGGCACCATTACTCCTGCCGCTGAGAACAAAGGTAACTTCAAGGGCGGTGGCTTGTTTCGCACCAACGCACAAACACTCACATCTGACATCACTATACTAGCCACAGAGAATGCCAATGTTACTGGTCCATTTACTGTGGCTTCTGGTGTTACATTAACCGTGGAAAGCGGTGGGACGTTGGTGACGCTATGAGTACATTAAAAGCAGATACCATTCAGGGTACAGGCACTGGCGGCTCTAACGTCAAGATGGATAATACGTCTACTTATGTGTCTGATGGCGGTAATGTTTCTCAGAACACGGTGCAAGGGTTGACTAAGTGTTGGGCAAGGGTAATTACGGGAAGTTCTTTACTGCATGGGTTCAACGTAAGTTCTTTTACTGATGTAAGCACAAGTGATACAAGAATTTCATATACTAATACCTTTAGTGACGGCCAACATATTGCCGCCGCCGCCACTATTTTTGTGGTGTCTGGTTCAACTTTTGTTGCACAGGTTGAAGAGTATAATACAGACAGCATTAGAATTGATACAAAGGGCGATGCAGATGATGAAAGTGCAAGGTCATATGCTGTTCAGATTGTAGGAGACCTAGCATGAGTAAGATACTTGTAAATGAAATAGGTCACAATAACGACACTACCGCTATGACAATCGACAGCGGCGGCAATATTTCTGAGGCTAATAAAGAATACTTTTTAGTGCGTCTTACTAGCGTAATAACTGGCCTTTCTGACAATACAACTAATGTTGTAAATTTTAATTCAAATGGAACAGTTGAGCATGATACTAAATCAAATTGGGATAGCACAAACAACGCTTACAAGTTTGACAGCGCAGATGGTGTTTATTTAATTACATATGCTATTGGAATAATGTCTCCAACTGTTACCACTGAAACGATGGTAGACGGTGGTGTGTCAATGATATTTTCTACTAATGACTTTAGTTCTCTTGTAAACGACCCACAATTCGGCAACGGCATGAGAGTTCAAAATAACGTAGGGGACGAGATAGGCAGTATTCCTTTGAGTGGTTCAATTATTTATAAAAACACAAATGCAAACATGAAACTGCAAATGAGAGTTTATGGGAACACTGCTGGTTCTTCAACTTATGAGATTGCTGAAAATGCAAACGAGCTTACAGGTGGTACATTTAATAATGGCGCCCATTCAGACTGCACATACTTTAGCGTAGTGAGGATAGCGTAATGGCACTTGGAAAAATCAAAGCAGATACGCTAGAACACAGCACCGCTGGCTCACTTGATACGCAGTACGTTGTGAATGGTAGTGCGAAGGCATATGCAAATAATGACAGTGTTTCTTCCAACTTAAAAAGTTTTAATGTTTCATCTTTTACGGATGTCGGAACAGGTTTGCCACAACAACAGCTTACCAGCAATATGTCTGACGGTCTTTATGTTATTACAGCTTGCATTAAGACTGACGGTGGCTTTGTGAGGTCTAATGCGAATCAAACCACAACATCTAAATGGCGACTTCAAATTCTTAACACAAGTGCTAGCGTAGTAGATGCAGATTCACTCTCAGCCATTACAGGAGACCTAGCATGATAGACACACCTGAGTTTCAAGGCACACACCTCTGGGACAGGCTATGCTGGGCGAAGGAAAACCTAGAGCCACATCAGTCTGACTACCGTGTTGTTTATGAAGACAGCCTAGACGAGTGCGCCAAGATACTTGTGCCTGACCCTAACTGGATGGCATGTGCGCTACAGGGCGGTATCCTGCCACCTGTCGAGGTCTACTGGCTACTAGCCCAAGACGAAGCGCAGCCTGATTTTAAAAAGCATACTCGTGGCTATCTGCTACACAATAGCAAGCCCATTGAGGCCATGACAGAAGAGCAGGCCATCGAGTATTTAATTATGAAGGACGTACCACAATCTGTGTGGCGCGACTATGATAGCGGTAATAAGCCAAAGATGGTAATATGTCGTAAGGAACAGCTTCCAGGAACTCGTGAGTGGCGCAACGCTTGGAAGATTAGTGAAGATATTAAAGCCACAGAACAAGCTGCCTAAAGGAGATACCAATGGCAACAACATACATCGTAGATAAGGACGGCAACCAAGCAGACGCATCTGCCGTTACTAAACCTGCTGACCGTCACTTCCGTGGTGCGTGGTCATTGAGTGGCTCAGTCATATCAGAAGATATGGATGCAGCCAAAGCAATCTTCAAGGATAAGGTTCGTGAAGTTCGTGGACCATTGCTTGATGCAGAAGACGTAGTGTACATGAAGGCTCTTGAAGCTGATGATGCAGATGCAAAGACTGCTTCTGTAGCTAAGAAAGCGGCTCTTCGTGATGCACCAGCGGCATCCGCTATTGATGCGGCATCCGACATTGCGGCACTAAAGGCGGCTTGGGATACAGACGTACTAGGTGATAGCCCTTACGCATAAGCGTAGGGGTCATCCCGTTATTGGAGATATGTAAATGGCGTTGACTAAAATTACAGGTGAAGGTGCGGGTAATATTGATAAACTAGGCATTGGTACTGATTCGCCTATAGGTAAACTAATGGTCAAGGATGGAACATCTTCACCATCTGCTTTTGTTGTTCGTCAGACGAGTGAAGGCGGTTCAGCGGCATTAAGTTTGGATTCAATTTTTAATAACGCCAGCAACACAGACA
>CAACVD010001007.1_pt1 | contig 13530 bp, 3 predicted proteins | sample 2381771 | NCBI WGS metagenome assembly CAACVD01 (sample SAMEA5211965, study PRJEB30684) | marine metagenome | biome: Marine; feature: Epipelagic; material: Water | collected 2015-10-15 | depth 15 m | reverse complement strand
CAGTCGCCTTTTCGTCGTTAAACTGAGATAAAGTTTCAGTGAACAAACTATAATTTTGGGGCTTTCCAGAATTATACAAGCTCTTGACATCGCTATTCGAAAAGATCCCCCTAAAAACATTGAACTCGTCAAGGAGACCTGTAAATTTTCTCTCAATAGGAAGGCTTTCATTGGGAGCGATATATTGCTTTCTAATTGTATTATAGAAGCTACCATTACCGATGACAAAATGAGTAATATTGTGTAAAGAATTCAAACCATTAGACGAGTCAGTGTTTATACTATATCTATCATTCCAAGGATAGGTTCCCTCAGACGCAAAAGAATAATCTCCGATAGGACAAGGAGAGTAAGCAAATACATTGGTCCTATTTGGATACTTATCCGTAGAAAATTCTCTTATATGCACTCCATACAGTTCTTCAGAATTTATCCAAGCCTTTATTAAAATTGGGTAATCATCTTCAGTTGAAGGATCAATGTTTTCGCTCACGCCATCAAGTCCTCTGGCAAATCTTGGAGGGACAATTTGAAGTACGACGTGATTCATCTCATCTTCGGTCAAGTGTGCAGGGCTACCATCCTTTTTGAAAAATGACCAAGCATTTGTAGTACTCTCGTCTTTAGATTGAACACCAACACCAAAGTTAGTAATTCCAAGGGCGTGTTCTGATGCTAAGACGAAAGTAAGTCCTAACGAAGGGGCATCGGCGTGCTTATCTGCATAATCAAATTTTGAAAAAATAGTCGCATTGTAAGGAAGCAAGTTTGCATTTGCACTAGCAGTTTCGATTGATGCACCATTCAAGTAACACTTGCCAAAAGACAAGATACCTTGGCTAGACTCCTCGTGGGCTACTGATTCTGGTTGTGCCCAAATCGACAAAGCTATGGGGGTGGCATCTTCATAATACCCATCTTGTGAAGAAATATCTCCACTTGAATTGTATGAGTATCCTTGCTCCTCGAATATCACTTCAAGAACAGCGTCACCATCAGTTTCAATCTTGGCGAAATCTGTTGTAACCTCTGCATCATTCTTAGTTATGAAGACCTCTTTTGGATTATTGTTCGACTGTATGGATATCAAGCCAGGAATATTATTATTAATCGCAACAATTATGGCAGCCGAAAGCGAGGCGACATCGCCATCTGGAATGTTACTGATGCCTATTTGCAAATTAGGGTTATTAAACGTATTTACTCCAGCCTGCTTTGTATTATCGAAAGTAATTTCCGAGTCTGCACCTGCTAGACCCATAGCCTTCTCAATCGTAATTTTGACGTTATCACTATCCAAATCTGCTGTGATAAAATTTGATGAAATACTTATAATAGCCGATGCGTTTTCGTCAACCCTTGTTATTCCACCTGTTAGCCTAATTAATGGCAGAGCCGCTGGAGTGGCTTCATCTCCTTCAGCAAAGTTGTAAAAAACATTATTCGATTCTACGACAAGAAAATCGTTATCAGCGGAGTTTAAATTAAATTTTGCTGAAGCATTTATCCCAGATATTGGTGGAAAGTAACTACTATCACCCACAGCTGTCACATCTACAAATGGAGAATTTATAGAATTGTCAGTATCGAAAGTGCTAAGAGATGGTGAAGATATTTTGTTGAACTTAGCAAAACCATTTGCACAGTTTACTACTAATGTATCCTCTAATAATGAAACGGGGTATGTATCGACTTCGTATGATTTGTTATCAGCTTTTGTAGAATAATAATCTTCTGATGATTTTTTACCGCTCGTAAAGGTGTGGCTAACACCGTCATAGGAGGCACCACGCAGCGTAAAAAGATCATAATTCTTTGCAAAAAAGTTGCCGCCGTTCTCTTTAACATATTTATCCATATGTTCTGATATACAAAATTCTGGCAAGATTGCATAATTCTGACCAGACAACTTTCCAGCTTCTGAAAATTTATAATATTCTTCAGATGGTGTGCCAAGTGTAGACTTTCTATTTATCCAGCCTTGACTTTCTTCCTTATTATTATAGTGAACTTGAGTTGTTGGAACTGGAGCCTTTTCCTGGTCAACAGTATAAGGAAACCTTGGTTCCAACAAGTTTGGTCTGTCAGCGATTCCTTTAAGACCATATTCTCCATCGTTATAAGTCGTATAGTGAGGAATATTTCCAAGACCGTTATCTTTTCTTGTAATATTATATTTGTATCTACCCTCGCCCATATAGGAGAGATCACCGATAACTTTATAACTATTCGTCGATGAGCCAGAAGTCTCTGTGTAGTAAAAGTTATCTGTTGTATTTACAGAATATTGCTGTCTGAACATTTGTCTGAATTCATCAGATATAGTGAATCCTAGTTTTGTAGTTGCTATCTCATCTTTGACAATTCTATCAAGATACTTGTCTCTCCAGAATGTCTTATAGTTAGTAAAGAAAGGTCTGTTTCTAACCTTACCAAGACCAACATTTCTTCTCTTTGGGTAAATAACCTCAGTTGTCGTAACTTTGTCGTAGAACATTTCTGCACTACTTATTTTGTTTGTAATCTCATCCATAAACTGTGGAGTAGTTTTAACGAGATCTACCCTTTTGGATAAATTAGGATTCGAAAATACTTCTAAGTTGTTAGAATAACTATGAGTTATAGTTCTCGTGCCAAGGGTGAAAGCGAAGTTCAGTTCCGCATCGTTGAATAATCTATCTTGAGATCTAAGCAAGTTAAGCTCTGTTCTGTAGAGTGCCTCGCCTGCTGCGAAAACACGATGCTTTATTGGTCTGTGCCAAACGGCTGCTGGTTCTATGTGAGAAGTAAAAGTATCTGCTCTTCTCTTGCCAGACGGTGCTCTATCTAATACAGATATTGTATTCGTCTCCCTCTGTCTTATTACAGAACTCTTTTCTGCATTCTTCGTAAGTCTCCAGCCAGAGGCACCATAGTCTGCATAATCGTTATTGCCTTTTTCTATAGCACCGTTAACACCGTAAGAGAAAAAATCCAGCTCTGGTTCAAAACCAATATTATATTGACCGTCACTTCTCGGTATTTGATGAGAAACATATGCGTTGTCGTAACAAGTCCCACTTGGGGTGTGTTTGGCATTTCTATTGACTTTATGAATTGAAGCCATATTCTGATTCGCATAGTATCCCTGGGAACCTTCAAATATACCACTATGTGTGTACAACTTGTTTTGATGAAATTGTCTTTCGTCGAAATTTCTATAATTCACAGAGTTGTATACACTGTATTCTTCTGCAACCCTATCTAGAAACCCCCTGGAAAGAGTCAGAGGATCTCCTGGTGCGGAAAATCTTTCAACAAAAACGTGCTCGTGCCTACCTCGATCTGGAAGTTGATATTGTGGGTAATCGGCAAGAAAAGGATTTCCTACGACACCTGGCAACACTCCTTGGTTCTTGACAAACCATCTGTTGTTCTTTGTCCTACTTGAAGTTTGAACTATTTCATAATCTCTCTGATAGTTGCCAAGTGGTAAATTATCTTCAGACTTAATATTCTCAATATTAACTGGTCTTTTTACTAATTCGTCCCTTGTATATCTTGCCGATGGCTTACCTGTGTCCACGTCGTGAGGGTGCTTCAGCGTACCTGCGTCATCAACATAAAGCTCTGGTCTTGTCGCCTCGTCGGTTCCAACTGGTACGTGTCTGTGTTGATTACCACCCACCCAAGTGTCAGTAAATGGACCTTGTAATGGTATCTCTGCATCGTCACCATAAGAGTCACTATGAATATTTGTCATCTGTGCCGACTGGTCTTTATTAGACTGTCCATAATAAGGAAAGACAAACGAACCATCAAAAGACTCTTGACCAACTGTTATCGTAGAGCTTCTCTTATATTTTCTCTTTGAAAGATTTGTCACACATTCTTGTGGATTATCTGTCAGACCATTTAGTTGCAAGCCCTTTCCAATATCAGTTGATATCCTAACAAAAGCATTAGGGTCTTTTGTGGTCTCGGAGTAGTTGACACCTGCTCTAATTGTCTTATCCCTATTAGCGGTCAAGATATAGGGCTTGGATAATCTTCTGGTTACGTATGTGTTGCCCTCGTATGTCTGGTTCGATTCTGTTCTTAGAATAGGCTTCGATTCCTCTACGAAAAAGCCGTTTCTCTCTACAACCTGAGACAGACCCTTCACTTCTCTGGTTGCAACTTTTCTTATAACCTCTCTGTTTGTATCTACTGTGCTGTCAGGATTATCTAGACCAGTGGAAGATGAGATACCATCAGTTCTAATCGATCTTTCTTTCTCCCAAAGACATTTCGTATTTCTCTCTGGTGAGTATCTTTCAGAATCAACCTCTTCGAGATCTATGTCCACAATCGATGCAGAACCTGATAAAGTTCCGTGGAACCCTCCGACATAATCTTTTATTCCATCGGCACCTGCGGCATCTTGGTCATCTCCCATCTTCCACCAAGAAATGATATCTTCAAATGCAGTATGAAGGTTCATATTTTTTACCACACCATTATTATAAATATCTTCAACTTCAATGTCAGATAACTCTTTAGAGAAAATACAAATGTCTGAAATATATCTTTCAAAATCATTTGAAACGCCGCCGCCAGCGGCGTTCGCTCCAATCCTCACAGGGCTTGCAGTATTGATTCTTCCGTTATAGGCAACAAGACCGCCTGGTGTGGAACTCTGTAATAGCTGACCGTCTAGATAGATTTCTATACCTGCTGATTGGCGTTGTCCATCGTATGTGAACGTCACCAAGTGCCATTCATTAAGAGGAAGTGCGCCAGCTAAAGAATCCTTAGCCAGAGCTGCTGAATTGGAGCCAGTTCCATCATAAATTCTAACTTGAATCTGACCGTTATTGTGCCCAAAGAACCAATCAGAAGGAACTCCATTGCCAGAATTCTTAGCAACAAAGACGCCTTGAGAATCTGGTACATCTGTCCTATTGACCCAAGCAGAGATCGAGAAAGGCTGATCTTCTTGTGGTTCTGTTCCGACAAAACTAAATACGTCGTGGTCTCCAATCTCAATCCAATCATCGACACCATCAAACTCAATAGCCTTGACATTAACAAGTTCACCTGGTATTGGTGCGTGACCATATTCCCAATTATAAGTAAGTTCCCTGATGCCCAGCATTTGACCTTCTGGAGGATCTTGCTTCATTTCAAGAGTTGGAAACTTAGTCCAATACTTGTTTCTCTCAAGAATGTGGGACTCAACCATAGTCCTTAAATCTGAACTAAAATCACTAGAAGCAGGTATCAAGTCTCTAATCATCAAACCAATAGATGTGTCAATCCACTTATAGTATTCTACATACTTCTCAAGACTAGGGACATTCTTGACAGTTTCAAAATACTTCTGCCTAAAATGTTGCATCGACTTGTATTCCATTCTGTATCGATTTACAGGCTGACCTATAAGATTATTGAACTCTACAATCGAAGAAAATAAATTTAAGATGTCATCATCAATGACCTGGTACATACTCTTCTCAATTGTGAAAAGATTGAATGCTGGTTTTGTGTTTCTAGTGAACACTTCATAGTCTTCTGTACCAATCTCGACTAAATCTTCCGAGCCGATGATGCCTGGATTTCGATACTTAGCAGATTGAATGTATTCTCTGTTAGTGACCTGATCGTCGTCTCCATTCAAAAATGTACCGATACCAGTTATTTCAGAGCTGACAAGTTTAGTAAACCAATCGTATTTTCCAGATTCTACAAACTCGTCTGTTGGCAAGTCAAGAGCAGGTTGAATAGAAGCTTGTCCTTGAAGAGTCCCATTATGTCCCCCAACATAATCTATTATACCGCCAGCGGCAGAAGTATCTAGATCATCGCCCATCTTCCACCAAGAAATTACATCATCGAAAGCAGAGTGGGTGTTCATATCTTTAACAAGACCACCATTATAAAGCTCTATTACTTCTTCTTGAGACAATGCTTTATTGAAAATAACTGTGTCAGCAATATCACCATTATATAGGGTATCTAAGCTGTCTGGTGTCGCTGTAGTATCAAAATGCAAAGCTCCAATTGTAAGTGGAGCAAGAGTATTTCTTATTACTTGATAATTTGCATTTAAAGGTATGTCGTTAGCTACTGATACTTCTTGTCCATCGACGTATATCTTTATACCAATCTGAGAACTAGCCTCGTCAACCTGCCCGTTCCCATCCAAAACAATATTGACAGTACCATCGAACGTAGCTGTGACGTGGTGCCATTCATTCAAGTTAAGTACTGGTGATATAGTTATTTTCGTTACTTTGTTTCCTGTGAAAGAAGATTGAGAATCGTAAAGAGCCAGTTGTATTTTACCATTACTAAGGTGCCAAAGAAGAAATTCATTATCGAACCTGCCGTCACCTGGATCGTTAGGTGGTCCGCTCTTGCTTGAGAACTTAGAGATAATAACACCCCTGTCAAAAGTGTCAAGTTTGACCCAAGCCGATAACGTGAAAGGTAGATGGTTCGCACCATCATCGTAACCAGTTGAGTCGGAAAAGGTGAACACATCAGAGTCTGCGGATATCACAATATCTGTATTACTTTGTAAATTATTTGCTGCATCGCCATCGAATCGAATAGCATTTTCATTTATAGGAGATATTGTTACATCTTCTAAGCTTCCTGATAGATCGTCTACAATAAATTGTCCATTTGCATCGGTCGTCGAGACCTTATTGAAATCCCAATAAAGAGAAAGCGTATCAGCTCTTGTAATCTCAGCGTCAATTATGTGAGAATACACTCTTTCCGTTGGATTCAGCCTACCATAGTTTGCTCCGTCGCTGGCGTGAGCTTGAATCTCTTTATTAGTCAAATAATCATACCAGTACAAAGTGGAAGACACCTTGTGTGACTTATCAAGACCTTGAGATGTCTCACCAAGCTTCAATATCTTGTCTTTTGAAATTATAGTTCCATCATAGTCTACAAGGTCCAAAGAAACAACACTCTCATCCTCAATCGTGTCACCGAGCATTCTTACGCAATACAATTCTGCAACGTAAGAAATATTTTGCTGACCGAGCATAGAAGAATCAGGGGACTCTAGAACTGGCTTTAACCTTACGGCTATGTTAAATCTAGAATTCTCGTAAACATCGTGGAAATAAGGGGTCTCTACTGAACCTAGTCCATCAAGAGTCAAATTGAACTTGACACTATTAGACGCTGCTGTGCCCTGCTTGTATGCCACGACAGAGAGAAGTTCGCTATTATTATCTCGCCTCAAGACAGATAAAATATTTTCTTCTAGATTTGGTGTGCTAAAATATGCTGGGGAATCTTCACTAATTCTTTTTGGAAACAATACCTCCGTTTCTATGGTTGAAGAAATATAATTCCAATTATTGTAAGCACCCCTTATATATCCTATAGTGGTGTCAGGGTTGTTCGGATCTTGTTCGGTCTGAATGAAACCACCATTTCTTGCAGGATTATTAAAGTCAACAAAGTTCTTCTTGGTGTAAGAAGTTCTACGTGAACTCTCTTCTTCCACTGTATAATCCGAATTATTTGAGTAAATATTTATCCTTATTAATTCATCATCCACACCAAAACAACGAATAAGGTTTCTAAATGATTTCTCTGTTCCCTTTGATTTGTAGATGTAAGAAAGGTTGTTATAAATGTTTTGATAAATGGTGTTCTTTATATCCTCAAGCTTCTCTTCGAAACTGTACTGCTCGCTTCTTGAGAGGATGTCCTCTATCAAACTTGCTTCCGTAAAGATGTCTGGTGCTTCAAATCCCATAGACTTTAGACCTATCTTTGCCAAGTAAGAAGGCTTGTCTACATCATCCTTGAGTGAATAATAGTCCTTCTTGCCAAGGTTCGGCAAGTTTTCAACTTTCAAGTGAAAGTCATCAAAGAAGCTGGCGAGAACCTGAGTTAACTCTTTTATATTCTCTCCCGATACAGAGTCCTCGTCTGTAACCCATCCTGGAAGGGTGTGGTAAATCGAAGAATTATTGCGAGTATCGTGAATCATCGCAAGATTGGTGTAGTATTCTAAAGTAGATATGTAATCTTGGTGATTAGGATAAAGCAAGGGATCTGGAGATTCCTTTTCCTCCGTATTGGTTGATTCATCAATCGCAGAAGTCAATCTTCTTACATCTTTACTGTAGTTAGTTATAGTACCATTAGAGATTCTACCAGAATAATCTAGAGCAGTACTGTCAATATCAGTATCTCCAATAATTCCTTCGTTAAACTTTAAATAAACACCGATGTCAACATTTCTGTTCTCTTCGCTATATTTATTATCATCTGTATTTGTACCACCAGAAATATCTGTAAACCAGTATCTGCCAATATCTTGCTCAGTTCTTCTAGTCTTCCAGTATCTGAACTCATCGATATAAAGACCGTTTGCTGATATTGCGGAATCATTAGTTGAGTCGCCGTTTATATAGAGATATGTACCGACTTGAGAAGAAGGCGTACCAAGAGCGGCACCTGTGTGAGATGAGATAAATACACCATTCTTATAAACTTCAGTAGTTATATTTCCCTCAATATTGGAAAAACAGAAAGCATAATGATTCCAACCCGTTTCGATAAAAGACTGATAAAGGTATAATGAATCCTCTATGGTATCACCGAGAGCTTCATCTGTAATAATCGGTCTCAAACTTTGAGAATCAGGTTCATACGTTATTGAATACTTCTCGCCGTTTTCATTCCCAACACTAAAAAGCTTAAATGGAAGAGCGGCGTCCAACACACTTTGATCTACTTTAGCCCAGAATTCTACTGTATTGCCAATAGCTGGATCTATGTAGATGTTTGAGTTTCTATATATTTTTGGATTCCAAATATTGGAGTTGCCTTGCTTGACAGGGTACTGCTTTGAAAGCTCTTCTCTTTCACCCTCGATGACTCCTGGCTGGTTATTTGGTCCACCCTTTACAAAGACTTGCTGTGTGTTTGACAGTCTAATATGTCCAACAAATTTTGGATATACATTCGCTAAAATCCAAAGGTCAAGGTCGGACGATAAATTTAGCCACTTTTTCTTTTCGGAAAGTGAACCATCATAAGGATAAGTCTTATATACTCTTGCAAATGAATCTTCGTAGTATTTAGCCGAAGAACCATACTTTGCAAAGTTGGCTGGTTCTGAGTAGTCTACTAACGGACGGATTCTCTTTCTAGATTCCATCTCGTCTTTTATAAGCTCAAAAGACTCGATCTCTCTTTTAATCTTTTCCGAATCCGACTTCGTTAAGACCTTGTTGTTCTTATTGAACAAATCTTTTGTACTCATTATTAGTCTACCCTAAATTTAAAAATCTCTGGCTGTTCTAACGCTTCTCCATTAAGTAAAAACATAAACTTAATTCCGTACATATAACCAGGCTCTAGCAACGACATATCAAAATCAAAATAGTTACCAGTCGCATCGTATGAAAGCTTGGTGTGTTCGTTGTTGCCAAGCTCAGTTCCGATTCCATAGTCGATAACTGTTTCGTCATCAATGAGTCGAACAATCTTATAATAAGTCTTGTCAACTATATTGTTTTCTGTGCCTTTAGTTGCTACAGTATAAATAGTAGGATTCCAATCTTTTAATCTTGTGTAAAGCCTAAATTTTGCCGTCTCTCGGCTTGAATAAGAGTTTTTAAGATTCGTGATGCTTATAAAATAATCTAAAGAGCCAGTATCAACACTTGGCTCTCTTTCTAGTAAATTAATCGGTCCAGTCTTGACGACGACACCGTTAACTGTCCATCTTTCGTAAACGGTATCTACTGTAACTGTATTTGGAACTTCTACGTCCGACTTGTATACCCCAGTCTTCTCCTCTGTGACAACACCAGTAACGACAGCCTGACCTGACATATCCTCTGTATCAAAAATATCCAATGATGGTAGCGCAGCGAAAGATACTCTCTGACCGTCAACAATATTATAAAGATATAAACTGTTGTTATTATCAACGTATGCAGGCGAAGACTTATATAATCTTCCTCTGTCATCTGAGATAGAATCTGAAGAACGAGCTTCAATTACTGGTCTCTTGTAGAAGAACTCCGAAGATCTAGAAAAGAATTTCTTTGTGTAATAATTGTCCTCACTTGAACCGTCGGTTAAATCAGATGGTAGTTTCAAGATAAATGAAAGTGCTTCTTCACCATTCCAGTTGTTTATAATAAAATCTGTGATGTCTAGTTCTAAATCTTCTTGACCTTGCTCAAAGGTTGCAGTACCGACAGTTTCAAGCTCTGCAACGGTCGTGATGTCACCTCCTGCGCCGTCCCAAGACTGACCCTTCTTTCTCTCTAGCCAACTCGCAGCTCCGACATCTGAGTAATTATCCATATCTAGACCAGTTCCTTCGTCCCAAGGAGTATTAATAGCAACCACCTCTAGAGAGAAACCCTTCGGTAAAGTGAATGGATGTTCTGCATTAAAAAGCTTTAAAATAAATTTAGTATCGCTTGGGGCGTCGGTGTAGTGATCCCAAATCTTTTTTAGGTCTGGGTAAATTAATATTCTCGCTTCGTCCAACTTGTCCAATAAGACGGCATCCGATCTAATATCCTGACCGAACAAGAAGAATGCTTCTAGGGAGTCTGCGAAGCCAGTATTGGCACCCTTGACTCGCTCGCTCAGAGTTGTTTTGAGTGCGTTATAGACAGTCGTGTCAGCCTGTATAAAAAACTTCTTAATAGACATTAAATTATCACTCCGTCAATATCAAAAGCTGGATATCTTATTTCATATATAACATTCTTTGGCACTTCAATAAATCTGCCGTCAGCAGACATAGCTTTATCAACATCGAAAACTATCTCAGAATAATCTCTTGAAGATTGAAAGCCAGTCACCTGCTGGACTCTCACGTCCACAACATCGACTATAGCCTCCACCTTTCTAAGTTCCCTGTATACGTCTGTTATAAAGAATGGTTCGCCAATGTCAGCCTTTAAGCTGAACTTTTCTATCAATAAAGATTTTGCCTCTTCCAAAACATCATACTTAGAAACATCAAGACTACCAACTGCAACAAAATCAATTTTAAAGTTCACAACTCTTGCGCTCAAAATGTCAATTGTATCATTAATCATTTTACTCTTTTGAATCCAAGTTCTAACATTTCTCTTTAAGATATCATTGCTCTCAACAAGAGTTCCGTTAACATTCTCAGATATAACGTATAAATTTAAATTTCTTTTTAAAGAGTCGTTGTCTCTAACCAGACGGCATCTCTTGACCGAACCTAACTTTGGAGGCATCTGATATACAAGTGACTCATAATCCTGCTGTGTAACTGCTCGATTCTGCGTTGGGTACACACCGTGAATCCTGTGTCTAAGTTCATCCGAATTTGGTATCGTCAAACTTCCAGTAATCGGAACTTCGTTGTCCACTTCAAGAGAAGATTGAACTCCTTCTACTAGACTTGCAACTAGCTCCAAAGGATCTGAAAATTCAAACTCGTAAGCAACTACCGTATTCAATTGTCCTACACTACAGTTAACATTTGTTGATGTATTTTTTCTAAAAAGAATTGTAAGAACGGTATCAGAAGGTCCAACCCCAAACTTATCACTAGAGATTAATCTAGATGGGTCAAATGAAGTATCTTGAATATAATCTTTTCCGTGCTTCTCCAGGACCGCTGTTTGTGGCTCAGAAATCATATCATTCGGTATGTCGAAGTCGGAAGATGCACCAAAGACAAGAGTAGTTTCTCTTGCCGTTTTTTGAACTATAAATCTTCTTGGTACAACAAATGGCTTTAAGATTTCCGATGCTTGGTCTCCAGTAGAATACTCATAGGACTGTGCTCCTTGCACATTCGACCTGTTTGTCACGCTCTTATATATAATATTTTGAGAAAGATAATCAACTTCGTAATATTCATTTCCTTCAGAATCAGTCACCGAGAGTATCTCGGAGACATCCAGATTATCTAACTTGACCTTTTTAAACTTACTATAAGGTCCAACCTCTATAAATTCATAATCATCAATTCCAGAGACCACCTCACCGTAAGCCTTTATGACAAAGAATAAAGGATCACCAGTAGTCGGGTCAACCCTAGCTACTCTGATTTCAGAACTGTTATTTCCAAAGTGAAGGTCTTTATTTAGAGTGTAAAGACTGTCGTTTGCGGCAAAAGTACTGCCTCTCTTTAATACTGGAATATATCTGTGGTCTGGACCAATACCAGAGTTGGTTGCTGGGATCATAACATAAAATGCAGCCATACCAACAGCAGATGGAGATACATCATATCTGTAGCCCATCTGACTTCCAATTTTTACTAAATTAGAATACTCGTTCGCTGTCTCAAGAAATTGTTCATTAGCTTGATAGTCAAGATAGAAAGACAAGATATCCCCGACATACGCAACCGTGTCTATCATCAAGGCACCGAAAGATGCTTCGTTAAAATCTCTAAAAGAATCTGGATAATATCTCTTGACATACTCAATCAAATCTGTTCTGATTGTATCAAATTCTCTGCTAGTATATTTTATGGATACTGTTCTAGTTTTGCTCATTAATGATACCTCGCAAGATAATTAGTTTGTAGAAGTGTTTATTTCTAAAGATGTCTCTAATTCCAGAGGAATAATAAAGAATTTGATTTTAATAGAAATAGAGTTTGATAAATTCCTTTCAGCTGGTCCTTCTTGGATTTCTGAAATGTTTATTTCTCTTACCTTCACGAATGGCATATAGAGACCTACTTGCGTTACGATTTCTTCCCTTATTCTGCTATAAGTCATTTCACCAATATTCTCGAATAAGAAATTTCTAATTCCAACTCCAAAATCTGGATACATTATTCTTTCTCCTGGAGAAGTCAGTACCAACATTTTTAAGTTTTGCTTTGTTAAGTCTACATAAGTTTTATTGAGAGCGTATCCATCTCGTGGGTCTTTTATGAGCGGTAACTTTGGTGATAATCCACTAGCCATTATTTTAGTCCTCGAATTGTTTTATATAATTAGGCGTTGTTGTAAAACTCTCCATAGAGTTCATCTTCAAGGCGTTTCATTTGTTGTCTTACAGAAGCTCTTTCAATAATCAAAGGATCTAACTCTTCCTTGTATTGGGGCAATAATTGATATTGCTTGAGTCCCCAAGTCTCACCATCTAGTCCGTTATGCCAGTTCCAGTAAACTATATCATTCTCTGTGTCTCTGGTATCTATCGAAACCAAGTCTATATAATCATCCATACTTATTCCAGAACGTGCTGCTTCAGTCAGACGATGAGCTTCACTCCAAGGCGTCTGTGAAACCTGCGTGCTTGGTCCAACGATGCCAGAATATTCTTGTAGAAACTCATCTTGAGTTACAAGCTCAGAATCAGGTCCGTATAAGAAATTGACTCTAAGGTAATAGTTGTTTCGAGTTGCTAATCCTTGTTCACGTCGGCGCTCCTCTTCTTGCATTCCTGGTATTACCCAAGAACTCATAAGCTTATGTCTCAATTCAACTGGAATAGCCAAGTAATATTGGTCTCTGGAATTGATGATTATGAATTTATAGAGGTTGGACCTTATAGTAAGTT
>CAACVD010001006.1_pt1 | contig 13534 bp, 25 predicted proteins | sample 2381771 | NCBI WGS metagenome assembly CAACVD01 (sample SAMEA5211965, study PRJEB30684) | marine metagenome | biome: Marine; feature: Epipelagic; material: Water | collected 2015-10-15 | depth 15 m | reverse complement strand
GACTTTAGAAGAATCAAAAGGTGGGCTGATTATGCTAAGACTGATGAAGCATATTTTACCCCCTTCTCTCTTACTCAAAGCATCTATGATTGTCTTTGGTATATTCCCGAAGCAATAGATGAAGGTTTTTCTAAATATTTAGAAAGAAGAAAAAAGGAATACAATGAAATGTTGTCTTATCATGACAAAAATTGCGAAGGAAAATGCATAGTTTGTGATGATAGGCAAGTTATCAAAGATTTGTTGGGGATTGACTATGAAAGAAAAAAACCCTGAATACATTCAAAACAACAGAAAAGGCAACAAAGTTGCCACAATGTGCCGAGTATGCGGCATGAAATTATATTCACCAGATGAAATTAAAAATGAAATGCATGATAGATGCAACAAAGACAATAGCAAAATATATATGATGTGATATTATGGAATTAAAAATACAAATTAGAAAACCAGATGATAGCGATGAATTTTACGAAACGACGATGGAAAGCGATATTTTCCGAATTTGTAATGTCCAACTAGATTACAAAGGCTTTCTTAGGATTCATAGAGGGGGCTATAAGTCAAAAGACCCTGTGCATGATGGCATTAAAGGACACATAAAGAAGATATTCGCAAAGAAAAGAAGCACTCGCAGATACAATTATCGTGGAACACCAAAGAATTTTACCACTACTATAAAAATAAAGGACTTGACTATCTTTCTACAAAAAAAGAATGGACGACACCATTTAAATGGGATATATCTATCATTGGATAATATGTCCGATGTCCTAGCAAGAGTCCTTTACAGGAGTTGTTTTACTGATGATATTCCTTCCTTGAATAAGGTTCTTTGGAAGTTTTTACAGATTCCTGAAAATGTAGCATACGCTTTGGAAAACCGAGTACCCTACTTCTTTTATGAGAATTATGAAAAACATGATGTCCGTTTGAATGTTCAAAGAATTGACCATGCAACCGTAGCAATTGAAATTAGCGATGGTATTTGGGGTGAAATGTCCTTCAAGGAACTAGATAAATATTGTAATTTTTATGTTCATTCACAAAAGCGTGGAACTTGGCCTTTCACTTCTCCGAAGAACCTCTTCACTAAACTTTTGAAGAGAGAACCCTCAAAGGCAGAATTAAACTTGATGATTGCTTTTCTTCAACAGAATAGAAAGCAAGATATTGTGGAAAAGAAAGCATACGAACTTATCACTGAAATGGTGGAGCAACGACCCGACAGGCTTTTCCCTGTTTGGGTCGCTGATAAATTAGTTTATCTATTCGTAAGGGGTAATTATTATGATTGGAAACTGGAGTGTAGAAACTACAAAGCAACTGGAACACAGGATGTTTCTACATATGTTTATCAGCCACATACGAGAAAGGATGGGGCGGAAATTGATTGGAAAGGCCCAATCTGTATTGACAATGCAAATAGTGATTCTTCTATTGGCGACCAATTCGCCGCAAGAGCGATGGCTCTTTTGAATGATAACATGACAATTAAAATTGTCAGCACAATTAATTCCTACATAACAGGCGAACCAAATATAAATAGGATTGATGAAAATGAAGAGATGCGACGAGTGCGGAATAACGAACAGTAGTTTTGATGAAGAAATGGGAGAACACACTTGTAATGAGTGTGGGCTTGTTATCATAACGGAAATGTTTGAGGAAACTGTTCATATTTTGAACAGTGTAGGTGAGAATGTTCGCTCTGCTGATAAAGGACATCTTGGTTCTATTATCACAGGGGAAGGCTCCTACAAATTTAACCGTTTTAAGCGAAGCGTCGTTCCTCAAAACATTCAACAGGGTTTGTTGCACTGCAACATGGTGTTAGCAAACTTTTCTCCAACCGATTCTTTCAAAGAAAGGGTAGAGAAAATCTACATGGAAGCCTATCGTAAGAATGTCTTTGGTAAGTTTTCTTATGAAAACAGGGCAACAGCCGTTGTTTTCTATGCTCTCAAAGAGAGAGGAACACCAATACCTCTCAAGAAAGTGATGGAAGAGTTTGAAGTAGAACCTAAAAAGGTACGCAGAATCATTCGCAAACTCAACAGTCTATATCGTAATCAAATTAACTTTACAGAAGTCAATCCTGCATATCAGTTGGAGTACCATGTGTTGCAGATTACAAAAGACAGAGTTTATCTTCAACAATGTTTGGAAGTTTTGGCTCGTTTTGAGAACATTGTGAGCAATAGCAACTTCACAAAGAGTAAATCTTACTATGCATCCATTTGTTGGATTACAACGAATGTGTTTGTAAGAAGCGAACCAACACGCAAACAAATTAGTGAAGCAGGTGGTTTGAATCAAAGTTGTGTTTATGAACAAACGAAGTCCCTTTTAGCCTTGATTGGGAAAACTTCGGTTAAAGAATTAAGAGGCAAAGATGTAAATAAAATAGGTGAAACAGATGTTTGAAAAAGAATGGAATAAATTAGCAAAGACGATTTACACCAATGCGGTGAATCATGGTTTTTGGAAGGAAGAAAGAAATGATGGAGAAGCGATTGCGCTCATGCATTCGGAGTTATCCGAAGCACTTGAGGCTATGCGAAACGATAATCCCTCTTCAAATAAAATCATTGAATTTAACAGTGTTGAAGAAGAATTAGCAGATGTGATTATTCGCATCATGGATTATGCTTTTGGAAAGGACTTAGATGTAGCGGGTGCGATTCTCGCTAAGATTGAATACAATAAAAGCCGTGAGTTTATGCATGGCAAATCGTTTTAAGGAGGAATAAATATGAACAAAAATTGCGAACATGAATGGAAAAAAACAGATGAATATACTGATGCTTATTGGGAGGGATATGGTATTGATGCCGTGCCAATTGTAGAAAGAATAATTGAATATACTTGCATAAAATGTGGGGAAACTAAGGAGGAATAAATATGAGAGAAGATAGATTAATTTTGGGCTTTAGTTGCCTTTGCGCTGATGTTCATTTTGGCGACCATCCAACGGTGGTTCAATGGAAACAAACAGATAAAACAGCAGAATGTCTTGAATGTCAAAGGATTTGGGATTTAGAAACAATAAAATACACAATAGAAAATGGAGGATGGGAATAATGAGAAAAATATTAGTAATTGGAGCAGGTGGAATTGGGAGTTTTCTAATTCCTATTTTACATAGAGCAGGATTGTATAACATTTCGGTTTCCGACCCAGATAAGGTGGAGAAAAAGAATATGTCATATCAAAATTTCAAGAAAGGACACATTGGGCAAAACAAAGCAAGCGTGATGAGAGACGAATATGGGTCTGTTGTTCATATGAGTCCTTATCCCATCCTTGCAGAATCACAAATGAAAGGATTTGATTTGGTTATCTGCTGTGTTGATAACATCGGGTTGCGACGAACCCTTTACAACACAAGCGTTAAGTGGTTAGACTTACGGGCGCAGGGTAGGAACGCCGCCCTTGTGTCGCATAAGGCAGACCCGAAAATGTATGATATGCTTTTAGCAGGTGAAGAAGGTTCTTTTAGTTGTCAAGGAGATTCATGGGATGGAACAAATAAAGGCGTTCATTATATGCAAGTCGCAATTGCAGGATTGGGCGCACAATGGATTCAACGCTGGTTTAACGGCGAAGAAGTTAGAGAATATATGGTGGTGAATGTATGAGCCGAGGAATAAAATGGACAAAAGAAGAAGAGGAATTATTGTTGAAGATTACCAATGCGACTGAATTTGAATCAGTCGCTTATGCGGTTGAATCCGTTTCTGGAAATAAGCGTTCAGCACACGCAACAAAAATGAAATGGAAGAAACTGCAACAAACGAAAGGTATTGCTGAAGAAACCGAAACCCAGATTTATTCATCGGGTTGGGATGAAAAGAACGATTACTTTTTGTTGGTTAATTTCTATGACATGAGCATTGATGAAGTGCGAAATTATTTTGGTTGTAGTTATGCTGAATGTGCTGGTCGTCTTGAACAATTGATTGATAGCACAGAACTGACTCACATAGAGTTAGTTAAGAAGGCCGCTATGACTGTCCGAGAGCGAAAGGAACCATACATACCCAAGATTCCTACAACTCGCAAGGAGAAGCGTCTAATCGCCAAAATGAACAAACTCAACGATAAGTTGATGCGCCTAAGAGGTGAAACAAATGAATAATGAAGAAAGAGCAAAAATAATCGTGCAAAAAAGAAAGGAATTGGAAGAAGCAAGAATTGAAGCGTGTCGTCATGTTGAAGAAACATGGACTAAATGTTTGATGGAAGCAACATCAACAGTAGGTTGGGAAGACTTTACTGTTGTTCAAGACGCTGAACACTCGTTGGCTTTGCACGATGCTATTTGGTATGCTTCATCAAACATACTTCCTCACTTGGAAGTCCAAGCGGTTATTGATTCAAAGAATAACATCTATGTTTCTACGGGAACAGCAGGATATGTTGATTACTTGACTATTGACCCATCCACACTTATTGGAATGAAATTACCTATCAAGTGCTGGATTCACACTCACCCATTTGGAGCCGCATATTTTAGCGGAACGGATTGGAGAACAATCAACATTTGGGAAGAACATATGAATTGTGCATATGTTCTTGGAAGTTTTATGTCCACGAAAGGACATTATGGCTTTTGGAGCAAACACAATAAAAACGAACTGGAAATCTATGAGAATGGAGAACCGGAACAAACACAACAAAGACCAAGAGGTGAAGAAGAATGAAGAAGAAAGAATTTACATCGTCAAAACAAACATACAAGTCCATTAAAAGTGGATTAGATACTGCGGCAAAATACCCTGATAGGCCTAATCATTACTATGAGTCTATGCCTATGACGGAAAGAACAGAACGCCACATGAAGAATCACCCGAATGACAAGAATGAACCAAAGACAGAAAAGGGCATTCAATGGGCTAAATCAAAGAAGACTGAAAGAGACAAGAAGTTGAAAGAGTTTTACAAGACTCATGTTTATACTTGGATTTCCAATACTCGCCGTGGTTGGATTGCGATTCCTTCGGAGGAAGAGGAATGAAGGCCATGAATAATTTTGTGATTGTTGAACAAGAGGTTCAAAGTCATGGTATTATCACCATGAAAGAAAACAATCTGGGCAAAGTATTGTCCTGTGCTTGTGATGAAAGCCTCGTTGGGAAAACTATTATTTTCTCTATGGCAAAAACAATTCAAGAATATGATGGCTACAAATTCGTACCATATGAAATGGTTATGGCGGTGGTTGAATGATTATCAACGGAGAAGAAGTAAAGCAGAAACTATTGCAGGGAATTAACTTGGTGGCTGATACCGTTCAGCCAACACTTGGGCCTCAAGCGAAAACTGTTATTCTACAAAACAACCCTCCAATTGTGATTAATGACGGGGTGACCATTACCAAATACATTTCTCACGAAGACCCTTATGTTCAAATGGGTGTGCAATTGGTTCAAAATCTAGCAAGTAAAGCACAAGAAGGTTCGGGAGACGGAACCACAACGGCTTGTATTCTTGCGAGAATGCTTTGTAAGAAAATTGCTAAATTGCCAGAGATGAATGCTCATCAGTTTTATGATACTCTTGATTACTTGAAGGTAAAAATGCTTCAAGGATTGGATGAATTGTCAATTAAAATTGAGGATGATGATATTCTCAATGTTGCTACGATTGCGGCAAACAATGACCCAAACCTTGGTGCTTTGATTCAAGCAGGAATTGAAGAAGTGGGGCGTGAAGGTGCTTTGACTGTTGAAGAATCAAAAACCCATATTACCGAATTAATTGTGCGAGAAGGAATGCAGATTCCCGAAGGCTACATCAGCCACTTGATGGCAAACCAACCAAACGGTAAGGCCATATTTGAGAATCCTTTGGTGTTTATGTCAAACATGAAATTCCGAAACTTCAAGGACATTATCGGGTTGTTGGAATATGCCGCAAACCAAAGCAGACCATTGGTTATCTTCTGTAAAGGAATGGATGGTTCAGCATTGAACAATCTACTGGCAAACATTATCAACAAAACTGTGGAATGTGCGGTTGTTCTTGCGCCTAACTTTGGCGACCAACAATTGGATGAATTAGCAGACATTCAATGTTTGATGGGTGGTAAAGTCTTCACCGAAGAAAGTAAAGACAGTGCCTCACAATTTGTCAAGGGTGATTTAGCAGAATGCGAGCGCATTATTATTTCAAAGGAAAGAACCGTTTTGATTGGTGGCAAAGGCAACACACTTAACCGAATTGACTACTTGAAAGAACAAGTCAAATCAATGGAAGGATTTGAAGCGGCCCGTCTAAAGTCCCGTATTGTTCGCCTTCGTGGAAAGGTCGCCACAATCAAAGTCGGTGCTTCTTCTTCAATTGAAATGCTTGAGAAGAAAGAACGCCTTGACGATGCTTTGAATGCAACAAAGGCCGCTTTAGAAGAAGGTATTGTTGTTGGTGGAGGTCGTGCTTTGATGGAAGTTGCTCGGAGAATTGATGCGCCGAATTGGTTTAAGGATGCTATGACCGCCCCTTATGAAGCCCTCTTTGAGAACAGCAATCTATCCCCCGTTCCTCCCGAAGATTATCCTATGGGTTTCAATGCCTTAACGGGTAAAATGGCTAACTTAGAAGAAGAGGGGGTCTTTGACCCAGTAAAGGTTGCGAAGAATAGTCTTCTCGCCGCCATGTCAATTGCACAATTGTTCTATTCTACGGAAGTGGCCGTATTGGTGGAGGAATAAACATGGACACTCTCATAGCCGTGATTAATGATGCTATGGCTATCATTTCAACAATGGGAAGGCCGGATGTTTCCGAGATACTTCAAGAAAGAGTCAATAAAATAATGGGGTGGATTGATTGAAGAAAGCAATCACTGTTGTTTTACCAGCACCCCACAAGGCACAAATCAAATGCCCTATTTGTGAGGGAAATAAATGCCATGTCTGTAAAATGACAGGCTCATTAAAGATTGATGTTGCTCCCAAAATACCAATTCAAAGAGCGCACATCATCAAATATGTGGCGGAGAACATTAGAACAGTTGCCTCGGAATTAACCAAGAAGTATGGCTTAACGCCGGAAGTGAACACCATTGAAGTCCTTGAAGTAAATCAAGGCCAATATGAGGTTGTTCAAATTTCTTCTCTTGGTGGTGCCTGTTGGATTGTAAATCGTTTAGATGATTTAGATACGCCGAGGTACTTTACATCAAAACAAGAACTTGACAAATTTAAACAGGGGTGGATGAATTGACGACATATGAAGAATGGGAAATAGCCTTTGCTTTTATTAAGAGCAAAAAACTGTTGAGAGAATTTGATTCCTTTAGAAAAAAGCAACTGGATATAAAACTTAAGTTGCTCATCAAAATTGCAGAATCTCAACACGAAAATTCCGTTGAAGAATTTAACAAAATGATGGCTAATTTTCTAGGTGATGAAGATGAGTGAGTTAACCATTGCAGGAAGAATCATCCGAAACGAAAAGGATGAAATCATTGTCAAGCGTGGAATGTATTGGAACATTGAAGTGCTTGATATTCGTTGGTTTCAAAATGATAAACCAACACGAAAAGGTATTCGCTTAAACCTTGAAGAAGCGAGAATGTTATATGAAATATTAAGGAGAGAGTTAGATGAAGACATTTAAGAAACACACTGAACAAGCGATGAGAGAAGCGGCAATCAAAAACAATTCTAAAGGGAGAAGTATCACCTATGAAGCAGTTGGTAGGGCCAACCGTTATTGTGGAGAAATCCTTGATGAGTTTTTGCTATTCGTTGAACAATCCATGCCACCTCTTGGTGGTCGTGGAACACGAATACAAAAAGAAAATGTTGAAAATGCCTACAACCGATTTAGGGTTGCTTTGTTTGAAGCACTAAGAAATGCAAGTTGGCATTTAGAGGAGGAAGAATAATGGAAATTTTGTACCGTATAGCAACCAATGACCAACGCTTTGAGAAGTGGGCAAAGAAGCAAAAGAAGAACCTTGAAGGCCGCTTTTTGGACATGTTTAACATGGGCTACAATGAATCAGCAAATGCTGGTTTTTACACAAGAGCGACTTTCGTTTGCTTTTGGGAAATACATGGAAACGGTTCTTTAGCAAAGGTAGCCCCTTCTATCACTCAAGCGTCTTTGATGCACCTCGCCCAAAGACTTCTTGAAAGAAACAGAGAACAAGAAGCACAATTGGCGCACAATATGATGATTAATTTTGTTCGCCTACTATCTACATTGGATGTGGAAACAAATGAAGAAGAGTGATTGGGACTACTTGGCGAGAGCCATGTGGCAATACTCAGAAAAACACGAAGGAAGAATCAGTACCCTTCTAAAACAACTGGTAAAAGAAATAAACAATAACAAGGAGATGATTACAAATGACATGGACGAACTTAGCGAGACTACTACAAGCAACGGACAGATTGAAGCCGACACAAACGATAAAGATGTTTTCCGAGGGAATGGCGAGTTTTAATACTCAAACCAGCCCAAGACGAACTGCTTTATCTATCTTGAATAAAGACTCTTTGAAAGCAAATAGCATCGCATTGGCTAAAGCAAAGAAATGGATTTCAAGCATTTTTAATATGTTTGATGATGAGATAGATAACGAATTGTATCTACACAATGATTTAGGGGAGGTCGTCTATCAGTTAGACCCTTCCGCAGAGACACAAAAGAAATACACGCTGAATTATGTGCATCGTCTTTTAGAATTGAATTGTGGTAAATTTGATTCAAAGGAATATCGGATGATTCAACAGGCTATGCTAAATATGTCAGCAAATGAACGCCGTTGGTTTGTTCGTTATTGGTTGCGAAAACCACGGAACGGAATCAATCGGGGAACTGTTGAGAAAATCATGGCTTCGTATTATCTCAAGAAAATTACAGATGTCAAGAGAGATTTGAATTTCAACTCAGTTGATATTGTTTCACAATACTACGACATGGGAGAAAAACCCCCGACTACTCTAAGTCATGGTAGTTTTGTTAAACCCATGCTTGCGAAAGATTTGCCTATGAATAAGTGGCCGGCAAATAAAATTGTTGATTTCAAATACGATGGAAACCGATATCAAATCCACAAGGAAGGAGATTCAGTTATTATCTTTAATCGCAAGGGTAAAATTGTATCAAAGCAATTCCCAGATATTGTAGAGGTTGTTCGCAATTATGAAATTGATAATGTGATTTTTGATGGTGAGATTTATCCAATTGATGAAGACGGTTCTCCTGCCGAACACAAACTGATGGGAACAAGAGTCCATTCAAAAAATGTTGAAGAAGCCATGGAGAGGGTTAAGGTAAAATGGGTCATTTTTGATTGTTTAAAGTGGGCTGGCGAGACGATTATGGGCTTGCGCTATGACCAACGCCTTGAGAGATTTAAGGGGAATCCTGACCAAGCACAACGAATGCCCAAAGATGGAGATGTGATGGCTTTCTACAATGTCGCAATTAGCGAAGGGTTTGAAGGAATTATCGTTAAAGACGCTTCTCTTCAATATGAAGCAGGTAAGCGTTCAAAGGGTTGGGCAAAATACAAGCCACCTTTGATTGAACTTGATGTGGTGGTTCTTTCAGCACAATATGGCGAAGGAAAGAAATCAAATGTCTTTGCTACATTTGAAATGGCTGTGGCTACGGATGATGGTTTCCAAAGCATTGGGTATGTTGGGACTGGGTTTAGTGATATGGATTTAATTTCATTGACCAACACCCTACGAAGAAATATTGTTTCTTATGAAGGTAATTCTTACAATGTAAATCCTGTTGTTGTTCTTGAAGTAAGAGCAGACTTGATTTCAAGAGATGCGGCAAACAACATCGGTCTGCGTTTCCCACGGTGTAAGCGTATTCGTGATGATAAGTTTGTTGCTGACATTAACACGCTCAAAGACTTGGAGGCTATGGAATGATTGAAGTTGGTGGATTAACTATCATGGTGAATAACGGAAAAAGACACACTTATCGTTGTATTAAAATTGATAGTGGTATTGCTCACCTGAAAAATGTGCTACATGACCAAGGGCGACCAACAAAAATCTCGGTAAAGGAATGCCCCTACATGGAAAATGGGGAACTCATTGTTCCCGAAAAGCCCACCGAGAAGAAACCACGAACCCGAAGCAAGATGAATATTACCGCCATTCTCAAAGACAACACCGACCTTCAAATCTCAAGGACGGCGAAAAACTTTCTTTATGAATGGCTGGAGACAGCAATCGCAAATGTCATAACGAATGCAGAACAGAACGCCTTAGAGCGTGGTCATGCCCGAATCACCGCCGCCCATATTCATTGGCTTGAGACAAATGAAAGGGTTGCAGGATATTGGAAAGAACACGAAAACTACATCAAGGAATGATATTTGTGTTTCTTTATCCAGAATTAAATGAATTGCTTTCTAAGTTTGAGAAAGTAAGAACCTTCACTTTCTTCGTCTTTGGTTCTCCAAATGAAGAAGAGATTGATATAATAAATAGAGGATTGTATTTTAGGATTGTCCATGCTACTGAAATATTAAAGGAGAGAGTAGTGGTAATTGTTGAGCCTATTCTTGAGGAACAGGCCAATTTACTTAACTGCTTTCAAGGAACACGGATGATTTTTGGTATTGCTCAAAACAACATTGATGAAAAAATAGTATGTGAAACCATTCTTGACGGATTTAAATATTTAAGATACAAAGCCGACTACTTGGGAATGAAGGAGACTGAGAGTAATGTTTAGTAGCGAAATGCTGACTGGAATTATTTTAGCCAGTGGAAAACTTTTCGTATCAATTAAGGTTGATGAGAAAATGAGAGTGGGCTACTCCACTAAAATGGGAATGGATATTAGAATGGATTCCTATGCTTTTTTAGAGACTGTCAAAAGAAGTTTTCAAGCACTTAAAATTGAAACCACTCTTAAGAAAAAGGAAGGGAAAAATAGACCTCGCCCCATTCTAAAAATAAGAGGAGCAGAAAGGCTTAACACCATTAGAGCCATGATTATGCTTAATGACCCCCTTTTATTAAACCATGACAACTCTCTTGAAATGTTTTTCAAGATGCTAGATATTATCTTAGATAAGAAACACCGAACCTTACAAGGCATAGAACAAATTTTAATTTTAAAAGGTGAATTAGATGGGCCTAACAACAATGAATAAGCAAAGGCCTATTTTACTTACTGGCAAAGTAGGCACTGGTAAATCACAAAAAGCAAAAACTTTTGTGGATAACCCAGTTATCTTCTATGCTAATTCAATAGATTACGATATTGGTGCAATACCAATTGATAAAGGAATTATTATTGAAGATGTGCATTACAAGCCAGAAAAAGATGCAATATTAACCATTTTACGAAACTATCGTGGGCAAGTTGTTCTTACCTCTGTTAATGAAAAGAGCGTTCCAAAGGACATAAAAACAATGTGTCAAATCAAAAGAGCAGGTTCAAAGAACCATTTGAGAGAAAGAATAGAAACCATAGCACCAAGAAGCGAAGAACCCTTCTCTTACGAAAGAGATACTTATTCACTTGTTATGGACTTCCTTAAAACCAAGGATAGAGATTTGGTTTGTGAGTTGATGCTTTTTAACAAGCCATCCGATACTCAAGTATTGACATGGCTTGCAGAAAATATGCATCCTAACCGATTAGTTTTCATTGATGGAGTCGTAAGAAGGAGATGGAGCCAGCGATACTTTTATGAAATGCTTTCTTATGCCCACATGGGAAATATGATTGGTCGCATTCAAATGCCGAGAAGAGGAACCTATTCAAAAGTCCCAAGCCTTTCAAGAAGGCTCGGCGTAAGAAACCCAAAACTCTTGAACCAATTGTTTCAAGATGAGGATTTCAAGGCTTGGGCGAAAACAAAGTTGAACAATGCAGAATGTCGTCTGCTTAAACTTGGTGAAAAGAAACGACGAAAGAAGACTGACCCAATTAGGGTTCAGCAAACCTCATTGGGGGATTTTATATGAAATTGAAATTACAAAAGAAAATACCAGAGAAAATTACAGAAGTCCTCAAAGGACAAACTTTACCCACTCATATCATTTTTGATAGATTATTAGGGCTGTTAGCCTATACCCGCAAAGGGAAAACAAAGCGTTGGAGAAATGTTCCAACGAAACAACAAGTCTCTTCTATCCTTAGTTCGGGACTTTACCCTCAATTTGTAAGGGTCAGCAAGAAAGGAAAGTCTCCTGCATATTGGACATATGTTATGGAGGAAGAGTAGTGCGCCCAGTTTGGAAAATTAAAGAATGCCCAAACTGTGGAAACACAAGAATTACTTTGGCTAGAAATGCTTTTTGCCTTCTATGCCGAAGACCCGCATTTAAATGTAAAATGCACATGAAAGATTATATATGGTGATTAAAATGCTATGGACAGAAAAATACAGACCAAATAAAATTAACGATATTAAAGGACAAGAACACTTTGTAATGGATGCTCGTTCTTGGATTGAGACAGAAGATATGCCTAATCTTCTATTATACGGAAATCCCGGAAATGGTAAAACATCTGCCGCAATTGTTGTTGCTAAAGAGTTTTTGAAAGATAACTTCAAAGATAACTTCTTTGAAGTAAATGCTTCTGATGATAGAAGGCTTGAGACTGTTAGGACAACTATTCGTCAAGTAGCCCAAAGCGGAACAATAGGCGATGTTCCTTTCCGAATGATGCTTCTTGACGAAATGGATGGAATGACTACCGATGCTCAAAATGCACTCAAGCGAATTATGGAGCGTTATGCGAATAATATTCGCTTTGTCATTACCTGTAATGATAGAAATAAAATCATTTTTGCTCTACAAAGTAGATGTGCTAATTATCATTTTAAATCAATCTCTAATGATAACATGCTGGATATGGTGAAGGATATTCTTCTTAAAGAGGGAATAAATCGTTTCAGCGATGAAGAATTAGCGGCCTTTATATATTCTATGAATGGTGATATGCGGAGGGCAATCACCGAGATTCAAGCGGCTAAAGCCAGCGACTCAACCCTTCAACGACAAATTGATGTATCACTAGAAGAATACCATAAAATTCTAATTAAGATAACAAATAAAAATTCTAATGTATTAGGTGAATTACATGATTTGTTATACAAAGGCCGAACAACAAGAGAAATCTGTGTCGGCCTACACGATTCAGTCATCAACTCAAAGGGGCTTGATAGCACCTTGAAATTTAAATTTCTCCGAACAATCGGAGAATGTGAATACCGTTCCAATAGTATGACCCCAAAAGTGCTTTTATCATGGATGGTTGGACAACTATTGTAAAAACAAAAACAAAACAAAAACAAAAAATGGAAGTGAAAAACATGGAAGAAAAAACTGTGAAAGAAATAGAAGCAGGTGCTAAGATTCTTGGTCTTACCACTGAAGAGGCAAACACCAAGTTTGCCGAGATTTGTAGCGAAAGCCACATTGAAACGAACAACCCCATCGGTCTTGGACTGTGGAGAAACTATGTCGCAAATGCGAAGCGTTCTGCATCAAGCGGAAAGCAACAGCAACAAAGCGATTCTCTTTTCAAG
>CAACVD010001005.1_pt1 | contig 13539 bp, 9 predicted proteins | sample 2381771 | NCBI WGS metagenome assembly CAACVD01 (sample SAMEA5211965, study PRJEB30684) | marine metagenome | biome: Marine; feature: Epipelagic; material: Water | collected 2015-10-15 | depth 15 m | reverse complement strand
TTAATTGTTTAGGGTCAGGGTATTTATTGCTACCGGTTTTATAATCTATAATAAAGCAAATAAAAAATATATAAGACTATCAGGTAATTGGAATTTATATTTTAAACATTTACTATCAAAGAAAAAAGGTGACATTACTGCTGAACAGTTAGTTGAACTTTTATATAAACAAAATGGTAAGTGTGCATTGTCAGGTGAAAGACTAACTTGCAAGAAAGTAAGGGGGATATACATAAAAACTAACGCAAGTATAGATAGAATAATTGCAGGAGGGGAGTATAATATAGACAATGTTCAGTTGGTTTGCAGAGCTGTAAACTCATTTAGGCATAACTTAACAGTCAAAGAATTTATACGATGGTGTAAAAAGGTAGCTAAAAATGGCATATACAAAAAGCCCTAGACCTTACAAAAGGGAATGGCAATTAGAGAAAAAACGTGATGAAAAAAAATCTAGAGCGACTCGTGCTAGAGCACGTAGGCTATTAGATAAAAAATTACCTGATAAAAATAAAAATGGTAAGGCGGATAAACGGGAAGGAAAAGATATTGCTCACAAAAAAGCATTGTCCAAAGGGGGCAAAAACAAAGACGGTTTAGTTATTCAAACTAAATCTAAAAACCGTTCATTTAAAAGAAATTCTGCGGGTAAATTAGTATCAGAAAAAAGTAAAAGAGAAAGAAAAAAGAAAACTAAAAAGAAATAGTAAAATAATAGTTGACTAAAGTTAGTATTTAATAGTATAGTTTTAGACCTAACTACCGAGTGTAGTTTATTAGTTAAGGATATAGTTAATGAAAGTAGTACATACTTATTACGACCCCTGCGTCGTATATGATAAAGCAATACGCATGACTCTGCCTCTTGATGTAGCTGAAGAGGCGACAAAAAATATCAAAAAAAGCACAATAGTAACTCCAAGACGAGTAGGAATGGCGGATTTATTAATTCACTGGGGTGCTGAAGAAATGGCTCAATTAAATAAATTAGCTACATTCAAACCTAATTTACCCTCTCCTATGACTAGAGATTATAATTGGCCAGGTCTGTATAAACCTTTTGCCCATCAAAAAACTACATCTGAATATTTATCAATTAATAATAAAGCTTTTTGTTTTAATGAAGCTGGTACGGGTAAAACATCTAGTGTTTTATGGACGGCTGATTATTTAATGAACATCGGCAAAGTAAAAAGAGTTTTAATTATTTGTCCTCTTTCAATTATGTATTCAGCATGGCAAGGAGATGTATTTAATACCTGTATGCATAGAACTTCAGCAGTTTGTCATGGTAGTTCAGATAAAAGAAAAAAGATAATACAAGGAGATTATGATTTTATTATAATCAATTACGATGGTGTGGCAGTAATTAGAGATGAGATTAAAAAGAAAAAATTTGATTTGATTGTAGTAGATGAGTGTAATGCATACAAGTCTCCAAGAACAGCTCGTTGGAAAAATTTAAAAAATTTAATTACTGATGATACTATGCTTTGGATGATGACTGGAACACCGGCTTCACAATCTCCTCTCGATGCCTACGGGTTAGCTAAGATGGTATGCCCTGAGAATATACCTAAGTTTTCAGCTACATGGAGAGATAAAGTAATGTATCAAATTTCTAGATTTAAATGGTTACCTAAAAAAACTGCGAAGGATGATGTATTTAAAGCTTTACAACCTGCTATTAGATTTGCTAAAGACCAGTGTCTAGATTTACCAAGCGTGATGTATCAGACTCGTATTGTGCCATTAACCAAACAGGCAGAAAAATATTATAAACAATTAAAAACGCAAATGTTATTTGAAGCAGGCGGTGAATCAGTAACCGCTGTTAATGCAGCATCAGGTTTAACTAAGTTGTTACAAATCTCTGGTGGTGCAGTTTACACTGATAAAAGAGAAGTTATAGAATTTGATATAAAACCTCGGTTGTCTGCGTTAGATGAAGTTATTTTTGAAACAGACCATAAGGTTATTATTTTTGTCCCCTTCCGGCACACTATTGATGTTGTTTCAACGCATTTAGAAGATAACCATATTAGTAATGAAGTAATTAATGGGGATGTATCAGCCACAAAACGAGCTGATATTATAGATAGGTTTCAAACTCAAGACGAACCTAGAGTTTTAGTAATACAACCACAATCAGCATCTCACGGAGTGACGTTGACTAAAGCAGACACAGTTGTGTTTTGGTCTCCTGTTATGAGTGTAGAAGTTTATTTACAATGTGTTGCTAGGATAGATAGGGTAGGACAAAAGAACAAAATGACAGTTGTTCACCTACAAGGGTCTGATGTTGAAAAAAGGATGTATGCTATGTTACAAGGTAAAGTAGACCAGCATACAAGTTTAGTTGATTTATATAGAGAGGAGTTAGAGAGTGAATAATATTGAGGAAGAAGTAGTAGATTCAGATAAGATTCAGTTGGATGAGTTAGTTAAAACTTATTTAACTATTCGTAATGAACGTGATAGTTTAGCTAGGGAATTTCAGCTAAAAGAACAAGAGTTAAAAGCTGATTTACAAAGGCTTGAAGAAGTAATGCTTAACTCTTGCAATGAAGTAAGTGCTAATAGCATAAGAACAGCAAGCGGAACGATAATTAAATCACTTAAAGAAAATTATGTTTGTAGTGATTGGGGTAACTTTAAACAGTTTGTTTTAGATAACCAAGCTGTTGAATTATTTCAACAACGCATTCATCAGACAAACTTTAAAGAGTTTTTATCTAACCGCCCTGATGAAGGACTGCCTCCAGGTATTAGTAGTATGAGGGAGTTCAATATAGTAGTTCGTAAACCGTCATCTAAATAAGGAGAAATATACAATGGCGCAAGAATATATGGAAGAAAAAGTAATAATTACAACACCAAAAGGAGTAGCATTATATCCGTGGTTGAAAGAACCAGATACTGGGAATTCAAGTTTTAAAGTAGCTCCTCAGTATAAAACCGATGTAGTATTATCTAAAGAAGATGCAAAACCTTTGATTGATACTATTAATCAAGTTTTTCAAGCAAGAGTATTATTTGAAACAAAGAAACAAAAGCAGAAAGAAATTAAAACAGTAAACCCCCCTTATCGAGATGAACTTGATGACGATAATCAACCGACTGGGAATGTTATTTTTAGATTTAAAACTAAAGCAGAATATAAACCTAATATATATGATGCTAAAGGTAAAACTATGGTCGGAGTAGATGTCTGGGGTGGCTCAGAAATACGAGTAAATGCACAAGTGGCTTCTTATTGCACTGCCGCAATAGGTGCAGGAGTTACTTTAAGGATGAGAGCGGTGCAAGTTATAGCATTAGTACAAGGCTCAAGAGACCCAGCAAATTTTGGTTTTGAAGAGACTACGGGTTATACACATAATGCAGAAAATACGGCAGAAGTTTTTGAAGAAAGCGAAACTGTGCCTGAACCAAAAGTTGTTGAATCTATTCCTGAACCGGTGGTAAAGAAAGAAACTACGACTGATAGCGGGAGTAAAAACGATAAGGATATTTCTGACATTGTAGCTCAATGGGGTACGAAATCGTAGATACCCTTAAATCTATATTAAAAAATAATCCTAACCTTGTAGGTTCTGGTTTAGATAAGGATACGCTTGCTGTATCGAATGTAAATCTAACTAAACGTATTTCAATTCAAGGAAAGGTATTTAGAAAAATAGTAGGGGGCAGAGAAGTTAGTGCCGTAGAAAATTCTTATATGAATGTGGTTATTGTAAAGATGGCTCACACTGCATCGAGAAGTTACTATGTTGATTCATATGAAGAAGGTAAAAAAGTAAGTCCTGTATGCTGGTCTAATGATTCAAAAACACCTGATGAAGAAGTTAAGACTCCTCAATCTGAATCTTGTCACACATGTCCTTATAGTGTGCGGGGTTCAGGTGCAAGGGGTACAGGTATGGCATGCAGATTGTCTTGGAGGTTAGCTATTGTTTTACCTAATGACCCACAAGGAGATGTTATGCAATTAGTTTTGCCAGCAACTTCATGTTTTGGTAAGGAAGCCGAAGGTAAGTGGCCATTTAAACCGTATATTCAAATGTTGGCTAACAACGGTGTTAGTGCTGGAAGGGTAGTTACTCGTATGGAATTTGATAGTGAGTCTAAGGTACCTATTATTTTATTTTCGCCTGTAGAAGCTATTAATGAAGAGTTATTGCCTTCTTTACAAGAACAAGCACAAAGCATTGCTGCTAACCAAGCAATTAAATTAACTGTCTATCAACCTGAAGATAATGTAAAAAAAGAAGCTGTAAAATTTGATGTGTTTGATGACACTAAAGAACAAAATAAATTTGTTGTTGAAGGGAAAGAACCTTTAATAATTATAAAAAAATATAGAGAAGGAGATAAAAAAAATGGCTAGGCCTTATAGTGATAAATTTTTATTAGGATTAAATCATGCTGACTCTAATCATTTAGGGGTGCAGTTAGCAAAAGTTTGCGTTAAGTCTAACTTACCTACTATGTATGTAGCAGAAAGTTTTAATGTTTCAAGAATGTCTATACATAATTGGTTTAGAGGAAATTATATACGCCAAAAAAATATTAAAAAGATTGAAAAGTTTATTAATTTAATAGAAGAAGGATTAGCAGACGGAGCACTACCAGCTATTAATTTTCCTGAAGCTAAAGAATATTTAGATTCTACCGTTAAAATAAAATTAGAAAGAAGCTAGGATGATAGAAGAATTTTATAAGCGGGCTTTACCAAGTCAAGGAGTTTATTGCGTTGCAGATATAGACCCTACGACTAAACAAACTCATCATAAATTTGTTGAAAGCATAGAGGATTTAGTCACAGCCATTGAAAGTAAAAGTAAACAGAACACTAACGTATTTGTAGCGATGAGTAGTTTTGATGGGTACACTAGAAAAGCAGATAAAGCTTCTTATGTACGTTCATTTTTTGTAGACCTTGATGTAGGCGATGGTAAAGGTTATAACAGTAAACAAGAAGCTATAGATTCTTTAAATGAATTTGTAAGCACTCATCAGTTTCCTATACCTGTTACCATAGATTCCGGTACAGGCGTACACGCTTATTGGTTCTTAGACCAAGACGTACCTGCAGAAGAATGGAAACCTTATGCTACTAAATTTAAGGACTATTGTATAAACAATGGGTTACATATTGACCCTGTTGTAAGTGCGGATTTAGCTCGTATACTACGAAGCCCTGATACATTTAATCATAAAACTAACCCTCCTTCTCCCACTAAGGTTATTTTTTGGGACGACACAGTGTGTAGCTTTCAAGGATGTAAAGAATTTTTAGGGGAAGTAGAAGTATCATTAGAAGAGATAGTTAAAAAACCTATCACTGATTTAAGTAAACAAATGAATGGGCTTAATAACTACGGTCATAAGTTTAGTAAAATAGCTAATAAGAGTTTAGAAGATGAACCTAATGATGGGTGTGCACAAATAGCATATGTTATTAGGAATAGAAAAAATTTACCTGAGCCCTTATGGTATGCAGGCTTATCTATCGCTCAACATTGTATAGACAGAGACGAGGCTATTCACGGTTTATCTCAAGACTATCCGGGTTACAATCAAGAGGTTACAGAACGTAAAGCTACTCAAACTCAAAACATGCCTCATTCTTGTACAAGTTTTAATAATATTAATCCAGGGGTGTGTGATGGGTGTAGTCATCAAGGCAAAATTACTAACCCTTTAATATTAGGGAAAACATTTATTGAGTCTCCTTCTACTGATACTCCTCTTCAATCAGAACTAGAACCTACTTTAAATGGAATCCCTATGGTAACTACTAAATTACATGGGCTACCAGTAGAGTTTAATGAATTTAGAAGAGGTGCTAACGGAGGGATTATCTTTAAACCTGCACCGGTGTTTGATGCTAATGGAGAGAAAGTTGAGCAGAAAGAAGAGCTTGTTACTACTTACGACTTATACCCATTAAAAAGAATTTTTAGTATAGTCGAAGGAGATTGCATGTTAATGAAAACAGATTTACCTAACGACAAAGCTCGAGAATTTTTATTACCTTTTAGTGTAGTTTATGATGGTAATGAATTAAGAAAAACACTAGCACGCAACGGGGTTTTGTTTAACCCTATTACTAATCAATGGAAATATATTATGAGTTATGTAGTCAAATGGGGTCAATATTTAGTGGCTCAAGGTTCAGCTGAAGTAATGCGAACGCAAATGGGGTGGACTCCTGACAAAGATGCTTTTGTAGTAGGAGACATTGAGATAAACAGTAAAGGAAAAGAATCAAGTAGTCCTACTTCACCTTTATGTAAGGGGATAGCTAAGCACTTAACTAGGTCTGGGGATTACGATTTATGGAAGCAGTCAGCAAATAAATTAAATAATGAGGGACTGGAAGTTCACGCTTTTGTTATGTTAACAGGCTTAAGTTCTATTTTAATGTCTTATACTTCTACTTCAGGTGTTACTTTATCTCTTACAGGAGACACTGGAGCTGGTAAAACTGGAGCTTTGTATGCATCCTTAAGTATGTGGGGGCACCCTAAAGACATGTCTGTGTTAGATGCTACTGAAAATGGTATGACAGGTAGATACCTTGCATTACACAATATTCCGTTTGGGTTAGATGAAGTTGGAAATACTCATGGTCGTGTACTATCTCAGTTAATCCACAAAGTTTCTCAAGGTAAAGCTAAAATTAGAATGCAAGCTTCGGTTAATGCTGAAAGAGACCATGAATTATCTGCAGCTTTAATTGCAGTGTTTACTACTAATCATTCTCTTTACGACAAATTATCAGCTTTAAAGAAAGACCCTAATGGAGAGGTAGCCCGATTAATAGAATTTTATATCCGTAAACCTAAACTTATTGCTCAAAAACCAAGCGAAGGTAGAGCTATATTTAATACTTTTATTACTAATCATGGGTGGGCTGGACCTGAGTTTGTTAAAGCTTTACTCAAATATAGTAATGAAGAGATAGAAAAAAAGATTGATGTATGGATTAATAAATTTAAAAAAGATTTTGGGGATGACACAGCATTTAGATTCTATGAAAATTTAGTGGCTGTTACTATGGTAGCTGGTGAAATAGCAGATAAAGCTGATATAGTCCATATAGATTTGAATAGAGTGTATAAAAAAATAGTTTCAGAAATGATAGACATTAGAGAGAACGTAGTAAAAACTAACAACGTTAATTATAAATCTTTAATTACTGAGTTTATTCAAAATAATACTAATTCTATTTTAGAAATTGATGAAGGGAAAGTTATTATGGAACCTAGGCATTCACTTCTTATTAGATTAGACATGGATAAAAAAGAATTGTGTTTATCTAAGTCACCTTTTCGTAAGTTTTTAATTGAAGAAAATAATACTTCTCCTAAGCAATTTGTTTATCAAATGAAACAAAACGGCACTACTATTGTAGAAAAACGTAAGAAGATGGCATCTAATTGGAAACCAGGGCTTGACGAATTTAATGTTGATGCCTATATAATTAACATTGATACATTAGAAAAAGAAGTATTGAAGGAGATTGACCCTGCAATTAAATAAAGAACTTGAATGGGTTTTTCCTTTTGAAAATATGGAAGTAGGAGAAAGTTTTTTTATACCTACTCTTAAGTCTTCAGAAATAATATATGCAATTGAATCAGGAGCTAAAAGAGTTGGCGTAAAAGTTAAAGCATTTGTAACTATTAAAGATGGTCATTTTGGTGTAAGGGTGTGGCGACTTAATTAAATACGTTGTTAGACCTTTGCCCTCTTCTTCGATATTTTCCGGTTTCATCATCAAAAACTTTTCTACGCTGTTCGCTTATATCAAAGAGTGTCTCTTGTTCTAGTTTATTCATTTTTTCAAGCTCTGTTCGTTTTGTTTCAGCATCCATAAAATTAAGTGGAGCATTTAATATACGCTTTCTTCGTGCTCTTATTTGGCTTATAATTTTATCTTTAGTTTTTATATATTCTTGAGCTTTAATTAAAGATGCATAATCCCTATAAAATTTATTTGATTTACTTCTATCCCATTCTTTTGTTTCTAAAGCGTTGTAAGATTTATAAGCGTCACTAACTAATTCTTTTAATTCATAATAATCTGATGTGTGGCGATTACCATACTGTCTTGTAATAAATGCACTCATGCCTGGAATAGAAGCTATCATATCTCGTTCACTTTTACTAGCACGTTCGTAATTAAATTGTTTATCAGCTATTATTTCATCGGTAAGCATTAGACCTAATCCCATACTGTAGCCAAAATATTGTTTAAGAAAATAATCTATTCGTAAAGGATTTATTCCTGATGCTTCTCCTAACATTTTAGCTAATTCAGAAGTAGAAGCTTTAGCTTGCATTTCAGGGTTTCCTGATAGTAGTTCACTATCTGTACTTTGAGGAACAATAGGTCTATCAGTTAATATACTTTCGTTAAACGCAAGTTCTAATGCGGGTCTTACTATTTGAGGAACAGGGGCATTTCCTAATACATCTAGCAATCCCATTTTTAATCTTCGAACAAATTTTTGAGAGTCTTCACTTTCTCTAAATATATATTGGAACATTTGTTCAGGCACCATTTTAGCCATGTAAGTAAAGATGTCAGGACGTAAAGTTATATGGTATCCATTACCTAGTAAGATACGACGGTCTCGTAAAGAAGGGTCTAGTTTTTTGAACTCTTCCTCATCGTCCATTAATAAATTATAAAGTAGAGTTGCTGTAATAACTTGAGCCCATGTAGACATAAATTGTTTAGTTGCAGCCGAAAGAAGTTTTCCATCATTTTTAGTAGGGGCAATTCCTTTACCTCCTAACATCCTACCTTGTACTGATAGTGCTTGCAATGCTGCCCCAAAGAACGGAACAACTTGTCTTAACCCAGTTATAGCAGCAGAAGAACCACCTCTTTTAAAGTTAATAATTTCAAAAGCTCTTTCTTCTGCTAATGCTTTATCATTAGTTTCTGACATTGTTTGTTCATACACAGCTTGTCTAACAGCGTTATCTGAAGCCATTGCTAGTCTGTTTAATAACCCTAATATAGAAATGGGTATTTCATTTACTTCAGCTATAGGAGTATCAGTAAGTAATTTAATTGATTTTCTAATAGGCCCCATTTCTTTAACATGTCTATTGTTTATATCAAAAGCAGTTTGTGCATAACTTCCGAAGGACCCTACTGCTGCTACTTTAGCTAAAACTTTATGAGTTTTACTTGCATTTATAAAAGTTAATGGGAATTCTTTAAGAACTCGTAAAGGAATCATAAAGGGGTATTTAACTCCTGAACTAAACATAGCACTTACAGCATCTTGAGGTAATTGAGCAATAGAAAATAGAGGATACAACACTACGTTTGCTCGAAGTATATTAGCAATTTTAGATGCATAAGAAAGCCCACTTATTTGAGCTTGTTCCATACCTCCAAAGGCTGCAGCAAAAGTAGGGTCAGCAAACTGATAATGAACTGTTTCTATATTTCCGCTTGAGTTTAGCCTTTCAATAGATACTGTATTAGCACCGCTTGCGTTTGGCACCTGACGTATCATGTCCGGAAGAGTTGCTAACGTAGCATCTACTTTATTAATAGCAGCTTGATTTAATACTGCTCTACGAATACTATACTTTGACCACATCTCCATATTTTCAAACACATCATTTACTGGTTCATAAGACCCTTTAAATTTATACCATCTGTTATCAATTAAACCTTTTGACGTACTACTAGGACCAGTACGATTTAACTCTTCTTGGACTCTGTAAAAAGGAACAAAGTCTATTTCAGCTTTATATTTATCTACTTCAGATTGAGGAAGTTTTTGTGCTATAACTAAAGCATCTACCGCTTCATCTCTAACGGCTAACCAATCAGCATATATTTTATTTAACTGAGGAATCTCGTCAAATATTTTAACCATAGCGTCTATTTCAGCATCAGTTTTATGAATAATTTTTAAATTATCTAATATCTCTTTAGCTTCTTTTTTATTTCCTTTATCAAATTCTGATTTTGCTTGAGCTATTTCAGCTGTTTGTTGTTTTTTTAAAGCTCGTAAACGTTTACCTGTAATAGCAGCTCCTGCTATTTTACGAAGTTCTTCAAGTTTCATACCTCTTTGTTTTGCTAAAGTTTTTAATGATTGTGATATTTTTTTAAGGGAAGGAGTATTTTTAGTGCCCTCTACAGCTGACCATTTTCCTGTCTCTGGGTTGTATTCTATTTTACCAAAAATAACAAATTGGTCTCCTAACGATTCTGCATGCAATGCTTGAGATAAAGATATTTTAGTAAGTAATTTTTTTTGAAGTTCAGGGTTTATATTTGATGCTTCCATTGCTTTTCTAATAGCTGAATTTAATGCGTTATCAAAAGAAAATACTGCGTTAGCAAACCTAGAAGGCCAGCTTACTGGAGACTCTTCCATATTTTTTTCAAATGCATCATTATTTTTTTGTTCTTGGTTGGGCGATGGTTTTTCTGGTTTAGATTCTTTATATAATTTCCTAGCATTTTCAGTGCCTTTTTTAGAAAACATAGGTTGCCCATCTAATGCACTTGCTGTTATTTGAGGAGTCATAGTGAATCCTAGTTGCTTTCCAGTGCGTCTCTTTGCTTTATGATTTTCTTCTTCTTCATCTCTTAAACCGAGATATTTCTCTTTTATTAATTCAATATCAGAAAAAAGCTTGCCTTCTTTTCTTTTTAACTCTTCGTATTCATTTTGATTTGGCACATATTTGTCTATTTCTTTTCTTAACTTTTCATCAGCATTATATATAAAGCTAGTGCTTCTAGTATATTGGCGAAAATCTGAGTTAGGTGCAGTTAAAATCATATAGTCTCGTTCAACAATTCCTCCAGGTTCTCCTATTAATTTTTCTATTTTTATATTAGATTCTAAAAACTCAATGTGCCGGTTTAAGGTTGGTGACCCATTATCTTTAAAACTTTTAATTAATTTTTGATTAATTTCTGGGTCATTTTTTACTAAAGAGGGGTCTTTTGCTACCCTGTTTGCAAGGAGTTTAGCTTTTTCAAGCTCATCAAAAGGCACCTCGGAAATTTGTCTAACTACACTGTACAAATCTCCTCCTTTATATTCAAACTTTACATTTATACCCGGGGTTTCTTTCATTAACACTTGTGCATATTCCTTTACAAAAGGTGCGAGTGAATAATAATCTACATATCTATAATAAGGTTTATTTTCACTTAACTCCCGCTTTTTGCGAATTTGTTTTAATTCTTTTTCTAAATCATTATATCTTTTTGTCTCAGATGCAGTAGGTTTAACACCAGGACGCAAATCAATTATTTCTAATTTTTGTTTAGAACCTGCAAGTTTTGATATAACTTTTTCTACTGTTTTAGGAAGTATTCGCCCATAACTTATATCAGCAGCATTGCGGTCACGGGAATGAACATTATATGCTTGGTCAGGACTTAAGAAAGCAACTTTGTCTACTCCTAATTCTGCTGCTTCTCTTACAACATCTTTAACAGCTAACTTCATCCAGGCTTGTGTGTCATTAATAAAAGGTCTTTTGTAACTAATTTTTTTTGTAGGAGTTAAATCGGATGATAATCTTATTCTTTCAGCCCAATCAGATTGTAGTTCTTCAACCCACATTACTTTTTTACCATCTACATCTTGTCGTATATCGTACCGTAAATGATAAATTACATTAGGGTAGTCTGAATAATGAGCATTATAAAAATCTTGGTAAAGAGCATCTCTTACATTTCGTATTTGGTATCTCCTATCCATCCCATCATATACTTGTCCTTTATCTACTATTCTTTCAGCTTCATTTTCTATTCTTTCTTTTAATGCTGTATTATCTATAAGTTTTATTATTTCTGCATAATCTGTATTAGGACCGCCTGTTCTTTGCATATTAGAGTAACCCTCTTCTGCTTCTTCCGCAATATCTCTTGTATAATCAGATATATAATCTTCTACTCTTGTATCAAGCAGTACCTCTACCTCTTCCTCAAATTGTTGATTAAATTCATCTCTAGCCTGTAAAGCATCTTCTTCGTTATTAAACCCTTGTGCATTATCATAAAATTGATAGTTAACATCGCGCATGGGTAAAACTATAAATTTATCTTTTGTAATTTTATCGCTTTCAGTTGCACGGTATTCATTACCCTCAGGGTTATTTATTATCATAGCCCCTTTTTCTTCTACTATTCTGTCAAATTCTTCAAAAAAATCAAAATTAATATACTCCTGTTCATATCCTTGGTCTCTTATTGTTCTATATATTTCATCACGTCTTTCACCTACATAATTTTCTATTTCACTTTCTGAAAGAGCACCTCCTACTCTCTCGCTTTCTATTTTTATTCTGTTGTCATCTAAATATTGTTGTATTATTTTTTTAGGAATGCGTTTATCTATATTAGCGGCTGCATCTATATAATCAAATATGTCGGTAGCAATTATTTCACCCTTAAACCCTTGTTCATTTGCTTTTTTTGTTATGTATCCTTTCCATTGTTCAGCTAAAGCTACGTCTTGAAACTCATCAACAACTCTTTTTAAAGGGCTATAGAATCGGTCTCCTAATATAGAAGGGTCTTTACTTAATGTAATAGGTTGTGCACGAAGGTCCTCGTCATCATCTGTCATTAACTTTTGCAAAGTCTGCGATGTTAATTTTGTTTTATCTTGTTTAGCTAAAGAAAGTCTAAGCGATTGTTGAATCATATCTTGTATTTCAGATGCAGAAATATTATCTACATTCCATCCCATACCAAGTTTAGATAAAAAGTTTTTAATATACCCTACAACTTGACGGAATAAAGTATTATCAGGCGTTTGTTCACCTATTTTTGCAATAACTTCTTGTATAAATAATTCTCTTTTAGGGATTGAGGCTAGTTCAGGATAGGTTTCTTCTACAAAATCGTATGCCGCTTTAATATCTTTATCAGTATTTTTTTTCTTTTCAAGTGACTTAACTAAACGTTTATAGTTTTCTTTTCCTAACATACCCTCTAAGCCATGGTGTGCTCCTATCTCGTGTAGTAACTTACTAGGGGCTTCTGCAGCTGTCATACGGTCTGCAATAAAATAAGCTTTACCGTCATTATAAAAAGCTTGAGCATCAGCAGGTAATCTTTGTCCGCCTAACATTTGAGGAGTTACATCAGCAGCGGTTTTAAGCACGTTAACAAGTCCACGTTTTACTCCTAAATTTATGTTGTCTCCATATTGATTTATAAATGACTGTAAAATTGAGTCTGGAGTTTCTTGTGTATTTTCAATAGGACCTTTTGCAAATAATTCTTGTTGTGGTCCTTGTTGATTAATGTAGTCTTCTCTTTCTTGGCGCACCGCGTTTAATTGTTTAGTAACAAAAGGAGGAACTCTATTTTCTTGATTGTCATAGCTTCTTGCTGTTGCTTCTAGCTGAGCTAATCGAGACTCTATTTCTTGTAATTTTGGTGAGCGTGGTGGTTGTTTTGCAAACTGAGGACCTTTAATAAAGTCTTCTACTTTTTCTTCTGTTTTTTGTGTTTTAGTTTTA
>CAACVD010001004.1_pt1 | contig 13550 bp, 6 predicted proteins | sample 2381771 | NCBI WGS metagenome assembly CAACVD01 (sample SAMEA5211965, study PRJEB30684) | marine metagenome | biome: Marine; feature: Epipelagic; material: Water | collected 2015-10-15 | depth 15 m | reverse complement strand
AGAAGGGTCATGCCAACTGTGATCGCCAACGAATTAGTTGGTGTTCAACCTATGACAGGTCCAGTTGGACAAATCCATACACTAAGAGTAAGATATGCTGACACAACAACAGGTGGTGCGACAAACATCACTGCTGGTGACGAAGCATTATCTCCATTCAAAATTGCTGAATCTTATTCAGGTAACGATAGCGACCCAGCAAAGGGTGCCGCTACAGCTGCCTTAGAAGGTGAAGCAGGTAAGAAACTGAACGTTCAAATCTTGAAGCAAGTAGTTGAAGCGAAAAGCAGAAAACTATCTGCAAGATGGACATTTGAAGCGGCTCAAGATGCACAAGCACAACAAGGTGTAGACATCGAAGCAGAAATCATGGCGGCATTAGCCCAAGAGATTACTGCTGAGATCGACCAAGAAGTTCTTGCTTCATTAAGAGCATTGGCAGGTTCCGCGGCAGCTACTTTTGATCAGTCTGCTGTATCAGGTACTGCAACGTTCGTAGGTGACGAGCACGCCGCTCTTGCAATATTAATCAATCAACAAGCAAACTTGATCGCACAAAGAACAAGAAGAGGTGCGGCTAACTGGGCAGTTGTTTCATCAGAAGCATTAACTATCCTTCAGTCAGCAACTACTTCTGCTTTTGCAAGATCAACAGAGGGTGTATTTGAAGCACCAACAAACAGTAAGTTTGTAGGAACTTTAAACAACTCAATGAGAGTTTACGTTGATGGTTATGCACCGACAGGTACAGATGTATTAGTAGGATACAAAGGTTCATCAGAAGCTGATGCGGCCGCGTTCTACTGCCCATACATTCCGTTAATGTCATCAGGCGTTGTTTTAGATCCATCAACATTCGAACCAGTTGTAAGCTTCTTAACAAGATATGGTTATGTAGAGTTATCAAACACAGCATCATCACTTGGTAATGCGGCTGACTACTTGGCAAGAATCGCGATATCTAACGTATCATTCAAGTAATCATACTACTAAAAGGGGGCGTATTTTATGCCCCCTTTTTTTATGACTTTTGCAAAACAGATTGTTTGCTATAAGTTATTACGTCAATAAATACTACGGACATTGATATGAAAGCAAAAGAGTTTTTAAATGAGCGTGGTATAAACATTAATATACCGATCAACATCTCAATACCAGGAGATGGCAAGGATATATCCGTGAATGCAGGAGACAATGAAACTGCAACGGAAGAAAAATATTCTATCAGTCCTTTACAACAAGAATTAGAATTACAAAAAGCAGATGCTGGCAAACAGTCTAAAGCAATAGAACAGATTACAACTGAGGATGAATATAGCAATCCAATGACTGTGCAAGATCATCTTGCTACATTAAAAAAGATTTACAAAGAAACCGCAGAACCACAGGAGGCCTAGACAATGGCGATCAGGAAGATTAAAGCTGCCTTGGTTAATACCAGAGATGCTGATGAATACAGCACAGAGATAGGCTACCTATTTTATGATGCCAACCCTAACGGTGACAGAACATTAAGAATTTCAGATGGTTCGACACCGGGCGGTATTCCATTATTAGCATCAGGTGATTCAACCACAACAGGTGATGCAAGACTTACCATTGTTGGTGATGATTCAACTGGAACGACATTCAATGCAAACAACAATGACAATATAAGGATTTTAGGTACCGGTGGCACAAGTGTTACTGTGTCCGGATCTACTGTGATAATAAATTCTGCAGATTCGACAGGTGGTAGCGGAAGAGCAACTTATACACAAGACAATGCACCAGCAAGTCCTGTGGATGGTGACACTTGGTTAAAAACTGATACTGGTGCTTTATATGTTTACATTGTTGAAGGTGGCTATGCACAATGGATTGAAACTGGATCAGCAGGAACCACACTAGACGTTGATGGTGTTGACAGTATAAGATTTGCGGCAGATGATTCAACTTCGACTTCAGTAAAAACAAGTGAGACACTTTCAATACTTGGTGGAGAAGGAATTACAACTGCGGTAACTGGCACAGGTGAAATAAGAATTTCATCGACAGGTGGCGCTTCAGTTACAACTTCAGATTCACAACCAGGCAGTGCTCAAGATGGAGACCTTTGGTTCGAGACAGACACTGGTTCTTTATATGTGTATGTGGTAGAAGGATCAACTGCACAATGGGTTGAATCAGGATCAACAGGAAGTGGAGGACCAACAAACCACGTGCAAGATAATGCACCAAGTACACCTGCCAATGGGGATTTATGGTATGATACAAATGCAGGTTCATTATACATTTATATTGTTGAAGGTTCAACAAAACATTGGGTAGAAACATCAGGAACTGGTAGTTCAGGCGGTGGTGGAATCACAGCAGTTGAAAAAGATTCTAGTCCTACATTAGGAGGCAACCTCGATGCTAATTCAAACAACATTACAAATATAGCAACATTAAGTATTGCTACCAACGGCAATCCAGGAAGTGACCCAGCAACTGATTCAGGTGTAGGTTATTTGTATGCCAAAGGAGCAAGTGCTGAATTGTTTGTTAAAGATGGTGCAGGTAACATCACACAGATATCACCACACAGCGATGAAGGTGATTGGGTTTACTACTCACAGAATGTAAAGACTGGTAAAACAGTTAAAGTTAATATGGAGAAAATGATCCGTAAATTAGAGCAGATTACTGGTGAAACTTTCTTTAAAATTGACGAGCCACATAAAATCAAATACTAATTTCAGTTAAATACAAGTACTATGCCAGCTAATTTCCCAAGCTCACCCAATGTGGGTGATAGACACACGATAGCAGACAAAACCTGGGAATATACAGGAAACGTCTGGGACCTAGTCGTATCAACTAATACATTACAATTTTCTGGTGAAGATTCAACTGTAATCACAGTCAATTTAACTGCAAATGAAGAACTACGTCTAGTAGGTGATGGTTCCAATATTACAACAGCAGGTTCGGCAGGTGATTCATCTAATTCAACTCTACAAATAAGTTTATCAAAAAATATTGACGTAAACACAATAAGTTCATCAGACTCCACTTCAGTAACAGTCAATGATGGATTAATTGTTGCAGGATCATTATCATTCACTGGTGGAGCATCTGTTTCAACGATTGTTGACGAAGACAATATGGCATCAAACAGTGCAACAGCACTTGCCACTCAACAGTCCATTAAGGCATATGTAGATTCACAGATCACATCATCAAACACACTAACAATAGGTGATGATGCGTCGACACAGATATCAATCAACTTAGATGAAAATGTAGACTTCAAAGGTGGCAATTCTATAACAACAGCGGCAACCGGAGACACTGTAACATTTGCATTAGACAAAGCAATTGATATTAACACAATTTCATCATCTGACTCTGCAATGATAGAAGTTCAAGATTCAATGAGAGTCACTGGCAGTTTAGTTACAAATACTATATCATCTGATGATTCAACAGCACTTACAATTAATGACTCCTTGATTGTTGCAAACAGTTTATCATTCCAAGGTGGAGTAAGTGTAAACAATATTTTAGATGAAGACAATATGGCATCCAATAGTGCCACATCATTAGCAACCCAACAGTCTATCAAAGCATACGTTGATACAGAAACAGGCAATGTTGCTTCTGATACAATGACACTAACAAATAAAACATTTGATGTTGAAGGAACTGGCAATAGCATATCAAATATTGATGTAGCAGATCTTAAGGCAGGCGTGTTAGACACTGACATCTCAAGTGTTTCAGGCTCAGATGACACACTGGCTTCAGCTAAAGCAATCAAAACATATGTTGATGCACAAACTTCATCAATTGTAACCACGATTGGAATTTCGGATTCAGCATCAACTAGGTCAACACTCACTCTTGGTACCAATGATTTAGAATTTAGATCAGGAGATTCAATAACTGGTACAGTGTCTGGAACAGGTGTAAGATTTGATCTTAATGAAACAATATCAGTTGATACTATCACAGCAGGTGACTCAAGTGCAATTACAATTAGTTCTCCTACTGTATTAAATTCAACTTTAAAATTTAACACAGATGGTACTGTGGCAGTTTCTTCAATTAAAGATGAAGACAATATGGCTTCTAATAGTGCAACTGCTTTGGCTACACAACAATCGATCAAAGCATATGTTGACTCACAGGTTACTGCACAAGATTTAGATTTCCAAGGAGACTCCGGCGGAGCTCTGTCAATAGATTTAGATTCAGAGACAATGACTTTCACTGGTGGTACTGGTATAGATACTTCCGGATCTGGTAACACATTAACGTTTGCAATTGATTCAACTGTTGCTACATTAACAGGTTCACAGACGCTAACAAATAAAACTTTGACAAGTCCTGTATTAAATGGAACATTAAGTGGTACTGCATTCAAAGATGAAGATAACTTTGCATCAAATTCAGCAACTGCTGTTGCTTCCCAACAATCAATTAAAGCTTATGTTGATTCAGTGTCAGGTGGGTCTCTATCACTTGGTGACGATGCATCCAACTCAGGCACTGTAAACATAAATGCAGGAGACAATTTAGAATTTAATTCTGGAAATTCAATTACATTGACAGTGGCAGGTAATGGTGTAACTGCGGCATTGAATGATTCAATTGTTGTTAATGCCATTTCATCTAGTGATTCAACATTTGTAAGAATTAACGATAGTCTTGAAACTGAAACTGCAAAAATTAATTCTACACTTAACGTTGAAGGTGACGCTCAGATTAAAGGTAACCTTACAGTTCAAGGTACTACCACTTACATCGAAACCACTAACACAAAAGTTTCTGATCCATTATTATTATTGAACAATGGAAATTCAGGTGGTGCAGATTTAGATTCAGGAATAATGGTAGAGCGTGGCTCTGCTGGTAACAATGCAGTATTTTATTGGAACGAAGGTGATGATGTTTTCAAAGCAGTAACATCAACATCAGGCGAAGGTGTAACATCAGTAACAGATACAGCACTTGCAAACATCAGAGTTGCAACGCCATCAAATGCAAATGATGCCGCTACTAAAAATTATGTCGACACAGAAATTGCATCTTCACAGGGAACAATTAATTTTGTTGGAGATGATTCAGTTGGAGCATCAGTTAAAACTGGAGAAACACTTCAACTTAGAGGTGGTAATAATGTTACCGTAACAGTTGACGAGGATTCGACTGTAGGAACATCAATTGTAACAATTAATTCATCAGCAACGTCAATCAACAATGGTACTGAACTAGCATTAGGTACTCCAACTGACTCATCAACTTTTCCGGTAGGTGCAATATCAACATTGACACCAACACACTCAGTAACAGATTCAATTGATGACCTAAATGAAGCATTAGAAAATGTTAGAAACAACACATTTGTTAAGAGTGTTGACTTTACAGCAGATGTTACCACAGGTGGTGCTGGCCTGGCGGTGACTTTAACAATCACTGCTGTTGGAAACGCAAATAGATATGATATTACTTGGGGTGATGGAGATACAACCATAGGTACAACTGATACGACTCCTACAAAAACTTATTCATCTAATGTTGGATCACCATTTGATGTTACAGTTAGAGCATATAATAATGCAGGACAAGGAACAGGTTCAGAAGCAACAGAAACTAAAGCAGACTTCATAACAATCTTTACTGCCAACCCAACTGTTCAATTTGAATTTTACGCGGCTTCAGGAGGAGGATCTGCAATCACAAAAGCAGACCTTGGATCAACTGTGTATCTAAAAAATACTACGACAAATACAACGGGAGTGACTGCAACATTCTCTATAGATTGGGGCGATGGAGTTACTGAATCAATCACAGCAAACGGTAACGCAGGAGGTGTTGACGGAGCAAGGTTGGCACACACATATGACAGACCAGATGCAGGTGACTCATCCACAAGTCTACAAGGAGATGGCGACTTAAGATTTGCTCCTAGACTTACATTGTTATCACATCAATCAGCAGATCCGGCACAGGTTCCGGCTTCGTCAGGTTCTACATTCTTCTATGTTTACACAACACACGAACCATTGCTTTCAGTTGATGGATCGACTATTAGAGGTGTTAATGAAGAAGGCACATCAGGATTTCCGGTTACATTTAACAATGACACAATTACACGTCCTGGATCACATTCAATCTTTAATACAAATTCTGGGTCAAATCAGTACACTTGGAACTTTGGTGAAGGAGCAGGAAATCAAACAGTTAACATCGGATCAGGTTCAGCTGGAGACACAGGTGTTGATCGATCAAACACATTCAATCTTTCTACTGCACAACAAAATGCAGGAACTACTGTAACATATACAACAACATTATCTATAGCAAATGGTCACTCATCATCACCATTTTCAACAAATTTAAACATTGTTGTTGAGCCAGATGTCAGAGCAAACATCGCCGGTACAGCCGACACAGTATCAACTGGTTCAAGTGATAATTCAAGAGACTTATATGATGTAACTGACCTAGACGGAAACAATAGGGCATCAGTAACATTTACAAACACATCAAAAAATGCAGGTGATTATGAGTTTGATTTCTTCAATGATTCAAGCGATGTTCTATCTGTCACACAGGCATCAGGTGGTGCTGGTTCTACATCAGCAACATTGACTAAAAACTTTAGTGGAACAAGTGCAGGATCATTTACAACTGATTTTAAAGCGGCTGGTACTCCAGACACTATTGCACAAACTGATAGCGAAACCATTGTTTTCACAATGAATTCAACGCCAAGTGCACCAGCTAACTTATCAACTAAAAGTTTAACACTGTCTGACAGTGCTCAAGGTACTTCACCTAAGTTGACATCAGGTTTCACAGATAACTCAGGTGCATTTACTTCACAAAGTGCAGGTGATTCACTTAATACCACAACTGCTAGAAGATATACTTCTGGAACAATAGATACAAATACTGTAACTAATTTCTTAACAAACAATTCAAACGGTACGGGCTCGAATGTAAACCAAACTGTTACCGCAAAAGTTAATAATGTTGACAGAGGTAATAGAGCAATGACAACTTCAGAAGGTGGTGGAAATAATTCAACATTTACATCTTTGGTTACAACTAATCACAGAGACTTCGATGAAGTAGATGGTTCATATCCTCAGAGATTATATTTGGTTGCAACTGCTAAAATTACTCAAGCACTTTCAGATTACAGTATTGGATCAAATGCAGAAAGAATTGAAAGCACAGCCGGTGGCAATACAAACATTGTTCACGTTGTAAGAGATGATGTGACATCGACACCAACTACAACAATTGGTACAGTTGCAGAAGGCACTGCTGGATCTAAGAGATATATTTCTGGATTACCTTATTACAACACAGGTTCACCGACAGTTACAGTCACTGGCACAACAGTAGCAAACTTTACAGGACAAGCATATCAAGACACAACTTCACCACACGAAGTTGATCCTGGCACTAATCAAGAATCAACTTCAGGTAATGTTATTTCTAACACAAACTTTACATACGCAAATGTAGATGGTGCGTCAACAATGTTAGATTCAGGTATTCCAAAAGTTGACATAGGAGTTTCAAGTGCATATACTTTAGGTGCATTGACAGTTCCATTGACAAGTTCAAGTATTCAATCAGTTCAACGAATAAAAGCAAGATCAAAAAATGCAAACGGAACTGGTAGTTACAATGAATCAAGTACAAATATTCAGGTGTTCACTGCAACACCAACTGGCCTTAACAAAGAAGACGGTGGTATCGTTGTGTCAGATTCACTTGGCGCTGGCTTTGATGATGATGCAGTTCGAATATATGGACCAAATGCATTTTATTCAGCAGACTCATCAACTGTAATAGGCGACACACCAAACTTTAATTCAGCAACTAATTTTTATACAGCTCATCCATACCAAGGTTCAACAGCAGATGTTGTTGAAGGAACAGATGAAGCAATTTGTAGATTCGGGACAATTGGACACGACGTGGTTAATTACTCAAGTGGTTATCTACCGGTTGGTCCAAATTTAAGTACACAACCGAGAGATAGTGGAACGGCACAATTCTATACCATCGCGTTTAGAAGAACAACAATGGCAAACTTTACATTGACATTGACTGGTAGAGTGAGTGGATGTTTCATTGCCGCACCAGGTACAGCAATTGATTCAGCATCAAGTTTAAACGGCTGGCTGGACGCATCAACTACATATGGTGGATCAGGCGTACCTGGAGCGAACACAGGATCAGGCGGAAACGGATCAAACGGTTGTGCATTTACATCAGGCGATAGAATTATTGACAACACGAACTATTCAGGTAGTTCATTTACATTAACACTTGGATCAGAAAATGCCACAAATGCGACAGGTAATGTGGTATTGGTAAGATTTAAATTAGAAGCTGGAGACAACATAACAGCGATGAGTATTGCATAATGGCTATAACAGATTCCAAAAAAATTGACTTTCTATGGAAGAAATTAGGTTATGGTGCCGCCAAGACTGATACCAACACGGCAAAGAAAGCTCCCAATGAAGCAACTGCATCTCCTTTATTAATAAGAGGTGAGAACACTTGGGTAGAATCAAGTTCTATTCCAGGTACACTACCAGGTGCATCTTCCGGAGTGGTAACAGTATTTCCAACAAGTGGTCCAAAAGAAACAACTGCTGATGGAAGTGCGACTGCAAACAGGACTTGGAAGACTGGACTAACAGATTGGATACCACCTGAGATTGGATCGACCTATCAAGTAAAAGTTTACATTCACACATCAAGTAATGCGGCCAGTGCCGCGTCGAGTGGTGACCAAGTGTTTGCAACTGGTTCAGGTAACGACGATGAATGGTTCTTTGATTATCAAGCAGGAGTTTTACACTTTATCGGAACCAATCTACCAAATGGTATATCTTTTTCGGGAAAGTCAGTTTACATATCAGGAGGCAGATATACAGGAACCAAAGGTGTCAACCAAATCAAACAAATTGATCAGACAGATGGTATAATTCTTCCTAGTGGTACAACCGGTGAGAGATCAACCACAACACAAGGACTTATTAGATTCAACACCACAACAGGAAATTTCGAAGGTTCCACTGATGGATCATCATTTGTTACATTTACAACTTCCGGCAGTGGTGCATCTGGAACTGCGACAATCACAAAAGAACAATTTACAGGTGATGGTACGTCAACACAATTTACTTTGAGCACTGCGCCGTCAGATGAAAACAATATCATCGTCTATGTGGATGGAGTAATGCAAGAACCGGATGCAAACTATACACTATCAGGAACAAAATTAAGTTTTACTGCTGGTGGCGATGGATCATCGGTAGAAGCACCACATGACGGTGCAAGAATTGTGGTCATGTTAGGATTCGATACTATCTAGCCAAGTCACTGCATATTTTGGCAGTTTCATTTTTATTTTTTCAAATTCATAAGGCCAAGTGTCTAAAAAAGCATTTCTATCACGTTTAAATTCATAGTGTACTTCTATACTTTTGTTAGATATTTCGTCGAAACCCACAGCAAAATTACCCTTACATAACCCATGATTAGTTTGCTCAAGTTGGTCGATAAGTAGTTTAAACTTGTCCACTAGATCGGGACGCTCTCTTAGGTGCTCAACGGGTCTATTGGCTAGTGTGTCGGGCAAAGGTAAACTGATAGCATAATGTAACACATGGTGTTCAAATGCTGGTTTATCATTATAAAAGTTGGACATATAGTATAAATATCATTATTAGAAGCAAAGGAAACTAAAAAATGGCTATAGGAAGAATTACAGGACAGATGTTATCTTCTACTTTAAGTAGAGGAACAACTAACCTTACACTCGGCACTACGGGTCAATCGAACTTATTTCACGTAGATGCTACAAACGACAGAATTGGTATTGGTTTAAACAATCCATCTGTTCAATTACAAACAACAGGTTCAGCAATAGTTGGTACTGACTTAACAGTTACAGGAAACTTAACAGTTAACGGTTCAACTACAACAGTCAATACAACAAATATGACTGTTGATGATAAGAATATTGAATTATCACATTCTTTAAGTGGTAATTCTCCAACAGATGCGGCGGCAGATGGTGGTGGTATTATCCTAAAAGGTGATACTGATCACACTATCCTTTGGAACAACGCCACAGACGATTGGGATTTTTCAGAGAACATTGATATCGCGGCAGGAAAAGTTTACAAGTTAGGCGGAAGTACAATCCTTGGTGCGAACTCATTAGATCTTGAAAACATCCAGATCGCTGGTAACGTAATTACTACGGCATCGAATGCAGATTTATCTTTACAACCATCAGGTACTGGTGCTGTAAAAATAGAAGGTATAAGAATCCAAGGTGATGTTATAACTTCAGATGATTCATCTGTTGTTCAGTTTGGTGAAGGTGCGGCAGTAAACGGAAACTTTAATGTTGGAGGCAGTTTACAACTTTCACAATCAACAGCAGTAACATCAATTTTAGATGAAGACAATCTGTCTTCCAACTCAGCAACTGCACTTGCGACACAACAATCAATTAAAGCATATGTTGATTCAGTGTCAGGTGGTTCTTTAACACTAGGCGACTCATCTTCTAACGCCGGTGCAGTGAACATTAATGGCGACGAACAATTAATTTTTAGATCAGGAGACAGCATCACAGCTACCGTAGCCGGCAATGGTGTAACTTTTGATTTAAATGAAACTATATCAGTTGACACAATCACAGCAGGTGATTCAAGTGCAATTACAATTAACAGTCCAACAATTTTATCAAGTTCATTAAAATTTGGTGATACAGTTGCAGTCACAAGTATTGTCGATGAAGACAATATGGCTTCTAATAGTGCAACTGCTTTGGCAACACAGCAATCGATCAAAGCATATGTCGATGCACAGTTAACTGCACAAGACTTAGACTTCCAAGGTGACTCAGGTGGTGCTTTATCAATTGACTTAGATTCAGAAACATTAGATATCGCTGGTGGAACTGGTATTGACACAGCAGGATCAGGCAACACATTGACTGTTGCAATTGATTCAACAGTGGCAACACTTACAGGTTCACAAACACTAACAAACAAAACTTTAACAAGTCCTGTTCTTAACACAGGTGTTAGTGGTACAGCGATACTTGATGAAGATGATTTAGCAACAGACAGTAACACTCAACTTGCAACACAACAATCAATTAAAGCGTTTGTTACAAGTGGTACTATTACAATGACTAACAAAACAACAACAAATCTAGTGTTGAATGGTACTGCAACAGGTACTGCAATTAAAGATGAAGACAATATGGCATCTAACAGTGCAACTCATCTTGCAACACAACAATCAATCAAAGCATATGTTGATTCCAAAGCAGGTGGAACTTTATCAATAGGTGACTCTGCTTCCAACTCTGGTTCAGTTGATGTAAACGGTGACGAGGCTTTAGAATTTAGAGCAGGTAACTCAATTACTCCAACTGTTGCAGGTAACGGTGTAACACTTGCATTGAACGATGCTATTGTTGTTAACGCAATTAGTTCATCAGATTCAACTTTCGTTAGAATTAACGACTCACTTGAAACTGAGAACGCACAGATTAACACAAACTTAACAGTTGATGGAAATGCACAGGTCAAAGGAAACTTAACTGTACAAGGAACAACAACTTACATTGAAACAACAAATACTAAAGTTAGTGATCCATTATTACTATTAAACAATGGTAACTCAGGTGGTTCAGACATTGACTCAGGTATTATGGTTGAAAGAGGATCAGCAGGAAACAATGCTGTATTTTATTGGAATGAAGGTGATGACAGATTTAAAGCAGTGTTATCCGCTTCCGAAGAGAATGCAACATCAGTAACTGATACTTCTTACGCAACTGTAAACTTAGGTGGGTTGGTGTTTGGTGCAGAATCAGTTGTAGCAACATCTATTAAAGATGAAGATGCATTTGGTTCAAACTCAGCAACAGCACTTGCAACTCAACAATCAATCAAAGCATATGTTGATGCACAAGATGCCGCGATTGCTAGTGATTCACTAACATTTACAAACAAAACAATTGACGCAAACGGTACAGGTAACTCAATTACAAACCTTGAAGTTGCTGACTTTACTGCGGCATCGATTGTTATTGAGAGTGAAGGTTTAGCATCAAGCGATAACGATACATCACTTCCAACAACAGCGGCAGTTAAAGATTATGTTGACGCAAACGCAGGTGGAACACTTAAACTTGCTGATTCATCATCCAACTCTGGTTCAGTAAACGTATCAGGCAGTGAAGATTTAGTATTCCGTTCAGGGGATAGTATTTCAGTAGCAGTTGCTGGTAATGGTGTAACAGTTAACTTGAACGAAACAATTAGTGTTGACACAATCACAGCAGGTGATTCAAGTGCAATTACAGTTGGTTCAGCAATGAAATCAACAAGTTCATTTGGATTTGATGGCAGTGTACAGGTAACAAGCATACTTGATGAAGACGCAATGGGTTCAAACTCAGCGACAGCACTTGCAACACAACAGTCAATTAAAGCTTACACAGACTCTGCAACGCAGACAATGAGTAACAAAACATTGACAAGTCCTGTGTTGAATGGAACAATAAGTGGTACTGGATTCAAAGATGAAGACGGTATGGATTCCAACAGTGCAACAGCACTTGCTTCACAACAATCAATTAAAGCATATGTTGATGCTCAGGATGCCGCGATAGCGTCAGACTCATTAACATTCACAAACAAAACATTTGATGCAGATGGTACAGGTAACTCAATAACAAATCTTGCAGTGGCAGACTTTGCCGCGGCAGCTATTGTTACTGAAGCAGAAGGCATTAGTTCAAATGACAACGACAATACTTTACCAACTTCAGCGGCAGTTAAAGATTTAGTAGACGCCAGCAAAGTTGATAATTTAAATGACGTAGGTGATGTTGATGCGGCAAGCAAATCCGATGGTGACGTTCTTGTAGTAAACGATGACTCTTCAGATGTGTTTACAACATCTTCACAGTTAGTAACAGGTATGAGAGTACCGGCTGGTACAACAGCAAACAGACCTACTGCATACAGAGGTATTATTAGATACAACACATCAACAGGACTTTATGAAGGTTCAACAGATGGTTCAACTTTTACTGCTTTTGCAATGGCAGGTACAGCTGAGTCACTTAACAAAGATGTGTTTGCAGGTAACGGTGGAGCAAGTTACAACTTTAGTAACGTAAGTAATCCATCAAATCAATCAAACTCAAATGGTGCACTTGGTCTACTTGTTTACATTGATAACGTGTTACAGGAACCAACACAAAACTACACAATCAACAACACAGCGATTACATTTGATTCAGCAGTACACAGTGGTGCAAGAATTGTTGTAATCCAAGGTTTTGATGGTGGTGCTGGTACAGGAACTGGTGCTGGTTGGAAAAACGTTTTAAATACAGACGTTGATTCAGCAATTGAAAACGTAGACACATTCGACAAAGCTACATTTAGAGCGGCAAAATATGCAGTGACTTGGCTAGATAGTATCGAATCCTAACATGACCACAATTC
>CAACVD010001003.1_pt1 | contig 13571 bp, 16 predicted proteins | sample 2381771 | NCBI WGS metagenome assembly CAACVD01 (sample SAMEA5211965, study PRJEB30684) | marine metagenome | biome: Marine; feature: Epipelagic; material: Water | collected 2015-10-15 | depth 15 m | reverse complement strand
AAGGATGGGGCCGACAAACCTGGAATTCGGGTGCTTGGAATACCTTTGCACCCGTTAGCGCAACAGGTAATGGCCTCTCATCTGCACTAGGATCGCTTTCACTTACAGGTGATTGTAATATTACCCTTTCGGGGATAGGCACAACTGCGTCTCTTGGGACTGCAGTAGGTACAGGTGTTGCAGAGGTTACAGCATCAGGCAATAATATTGCCGCTTCTTTAGGAACAGAAACAGTTACAGGATCTTCAGCTGTTACAGCTACAGGAATAGGTTTACAAGCACAGCAAGGTGATGAATCAGCTACTGGTGTCGCTCAATCTGGTTGGGGTCGTGGTGCAAATCAAAGCACAGGCACACTTATTGGATGGAGTGACAACCTTTGGAATATATTAGAATCTGAATACGCATTTACAGGTAATTCTTTAACATCTTCGGTAGGTACATCTGTAGCAACAGCAGATGTAAACATCACTCCTACAGGTATAGGTTTAACTTCTACATTGGGTCAAATTGGATCTATGGCCGAGGCTGGATCTTTAGTTGCAACTTCTTCTATAGGAACTTTCTCTATTTCAGGAGATTCACAGTTGACCGTTGTAGCTGCTAGTGAACCTGAACTAGATATATCAATTGGAACTACTGCTGTAACAATTGGTAAAACAGCTTTCCCATCAGGTAATGCGCTTACTGCTTCTGAAGGAACAATAACTGCGGTAGGTAATGCGATTGTTACACCAACTGGCGTATCCAATACAGCATCTTTAGGAACTGAGGTAGCTTCAACTGATGTTGAAGTGGTAGGAACTGGTTCATTAATTACTAGAACAGTTACCGTCGTAAGCACTGATGATGGAAATAAATATTTTATAGATGGTGTTAGACAGCCTACTTTAGAATTAGCAGAGGGTAATACTTACAGATTCGATCAATCAGATAATTCAAATGATGGACATCCTTTACGTTTTAGTGAGACATCAAACGGCACACACGGAGGAGGGTCAGAATACACAACCGGTGTAACAACTAATGGCACTCCAGGTAATGCAGGTGCTTATACTCAGATAGAAGTAGCTTCAGGAGCTCCGACATTATATTATTATTGTAGTATTCATTCTGCCATGGGTGGTCAGGCTAATACTCCTTCTTCTGATGCCAACGGTTATTCCGCTACTGGACTTACAAGTTCAATTGGACAAATAAGTTTCGTAGGTAGCGTAGCCGTAACAATATCAGGAAATGCCTTAACATCATCTTTAGGTGATGAAAGTCAATCCTCAGTATATTCTTTTCCAGGAGTTTCAGCGACTAGTGACACTGGGACTTTAACAGTTACTGGAACTTCTACTTTGACACTTACAGGTAATTCTGTTACAAGTTCTACTGGTACTCTACAAGGCACCTTCTGGTCAGAAGTAGACGACTCAAACAGCGATATTAGTTGGACAGAGGTTCACAAAGCTGCATAAAAGTTTTGACAAACTTTAATTTATAACTTTATATAGGAGATATTATGAGTTCGACATATTCGACAAGTTTGAGAATAGAGCTACAAGGCACTGGTGAAAATTCAGGAACTTGGGGTACTATTACAAACAACAACTTTTCTCAATCTTTAGAGTTTTCTATTGCAGGTGTCGTAGACGTAGCTTGTGGTGATAATGCAGTTACAACTTTAACAAATGCTGATGGACCGCAATCACAAGCAAACAACCAAGCTAGAAATGCACATATAAGATTAACGGGAGCACACGGGGCTATAAGAATAGCTCAGTTTCCAGCTACACAAAAAATTTATTTAATTACAAACGCAACAACAGATTCTGGATCTTCAGGTCCTTACGCAATGACTGTAAGACTAGGAGCATCTGGTAATACTTTATCTATAGAAAACGGAGCTACTAGACTAGTCGCTACAGACGGAACAAATTGGTATGATGTTTTTGCAGGACCAGGAACTTTAACTGCGCCTGTAGATCTTAATGGTCAAACATTAACTTTAGACGCCGATGCAGACTCAACAATATCTGCTGCTTCAGATGATGTCATAACTTTTAAAGTTGCAAACGAAAATCAAATAACACTTTCAGATGGGGCTTTATCTCCCTCTACAACAAACAATATTGATCTTGGTACTTCATCTTTAGAGTTTAAAGATGCATTCTTTGACGGCACAGTTCGTATGGATGCAATTGGTTTTGGTACTACCTCTATGGCTTTACCTTCAGCAGATGGTACGTCAGGACAATTTATTCGAACAGACGGATCTGGTACTTTATCTTTTGCAACAGTATCAACCTCAATCGCTTTAGATGAAATTGCAACTGGTGACGCCGCTTCTACTTTAGCTACATCAGCTGGTAATATTACTTTAGATGCACAAGGTAACGATACTGATATAATATTTAAAGGCACAGATAATACTGCTGATATAACTATGCTAACACTTGATGGTAGTGATGCAGGAACTGCAACATTTAATTCAGGTGCTGTCTTTGGCGGTTCTGTTTTACCAGCAGCTGATGATACGCATGATTTAGGTTCCTCTACAGCTCAGTGGAGAGATATATATACTGGTGACTTAAATTTAAATAACACCAGAACTAGAAATAATGAAGTTGATGGAACTTCAGGTCATTGGACTATTCAAGAGGGAGATGAAAATCTCTTTATTTTGAATAGATTAAATGGTAAAAAATATAAATTTAATTTAGAGGAGATTGTATAATGGCTTTAATAGTAGCAGGCGCAACAGTGACATCTGGTGCAAATTTAGACGCAACTAAACTTACTGGCAATTTACCAGAAATTTCAGGTGCAGATTTAACAAATTTACCCGCTCCTTCATCAGATAATGTAGGAACAGCAACTGCTGGTCTTAGTAAGGGTGTTGTAGGTAGTTATGCATTTTTAAGATGTGATGGTGCAGGTGCTCCTACCACTGCTGGTAACAATGCTCCTGGCACTTTGGAATATGCTTCTGCTGGTGGCACAGTAAAATCTAACTATGGTACTGGTGCTGATAGTGCATCTGGAACTTGGAATCTTCGTGGACTGGTTGCTAACAATGATTCTGAGCGTAGAACCAGTCTTTGTTTAAGGACTGCCTAAAATGAACACAACTTTATTAGCATGTAAAAATCCTAAATGGTTTACACTTCGAAGATCCAAAATTGATGAAAACGGAAATTATGTAAAAGATGAAAACGGTAATGATGTGTGGGAAGATATAGTTGATGAAAGTGGTAATCCAGTTAAACTAATCAATGTAGAGTGTCAATGGTCACACCTAGGAGATACTACTCAACCTTTTCAAAATTTTATTGCAAATCCAGATGATCCAGAAGACCATGGTAGAACTTTATATGCAGCTTTAATAAATGGTGATCACGGTACTATAGCTGACGAGTAGATACCACTCTACTTATTTGTCAAGAAAACAATTTTAAAAAGTTCTGTTGATTTCAAACAAAACATGTTTACATTAGGTTCTCACCAAAATTAACAATCAACAGGAGATATTATGAGCGAACAAGATTATTTAAAAGCTATTGCTGTCCTTGCTGACAAGGTGAGCAGATACCATGAAAGATTATTAGCAATGGAAAGAGACTTTGAACGTCACATGAAAGACGCAGCTAGTCACTGTCCAGATGATTGTGAGTGTAGAAAATCCTAAGACTTAGGAGTTTCACCCAACATATCTTTTAATGATGGAGCAAATACTTTTACATCACGCTTAATTTTTTCTGCGGTTGTAGAAGTGTTTGGATCATCTATATCAGATTGCATAGCTTCTTCTGATTCATATTCTTGACCAGTATCAGTGTTTGTTATTGTTGTTTCTGTCTTAACATTATATTTAGGAACTACCCTACCATCTTCTAAAGTAACTGTTCCTATTTGTTCTGCGTTTTTTACTATCGGCATTATATACTCCATCTTAAATTAAAACTCATAATAACCCTGTCCTCATTAGAATTATTTTCTTGTACCTCATGTTGTAACCATGAAGGAAAAAAAATCAACTCTTTCTCTTTAGCATGCCATTGTACACTATGTGCAAAATGCACCGCTAAATCAGATGATTTAGGTGGATCAAACACTTCAGCTTGTCGTATAGGATTAATAAATACTATATTTCCGCTGTTTTCTGGTACTTTTAAATACAAAACACCAGATAGATAACTAAGAGGATGTGTGTGAATTAGGTTTCTTGCACCTGGTGGATTTATTATGCCCCATAATCCTACCATCTCAGGAGTGTATTTTTTTTGAACATTTAAAGCGTTAAAACACTCTTGTGAATGAAACAATATATCTTGAGTTATTTCTTTAAAACCTTCATGTGCGAACAAATCATCTTTACTATGCCACCCTTTAACATTAGACTTTGGATCTCCTACTGAATCTCTTTTTTTTAAATCATATAATTTTTCCACTAAATTATAATCTTCCTTGACCTCCATGGTCAATACTGGAGTGATAAATATACCTTGTAATTTCATTTTAATCCTTTCTAAAGTTGGCCTTTTGTAACCTCCATAAAACTTACAATTATGTGAACTTGGTTAGCAGCGTTGGCCTGCGCTTTTAATATATCAGATTCCTGCAGAACAAGAGGCTGAGATAGTAACTCTGTCGTGGTGTTGGTTGCAACACTTTTTTGTTTAAATAATTCAAACGTAGCTGAAGACCTGACAACTTCTAGGTCTACTAAGGTTGTGCTTCCTGAGTCATTACAAATTAAAATAGATTTTACGACATCAGTTGTGGGTGGTACAGGAGGTGTAGCACCAGGATTAGCTGTTGGAACCGTTAAAACAGTTGTTAAATCTGTTGATGTCATGTCAACCATTGAACTTTTAAATGTATTAGCCAAGAAAAAAACCCTCCGATTCTGACTCTTCTTTTAAATCTTGTTGATAGTTTGTATTAAGTAAGAGAATTATTTGATCTAATAATTTAACCATTTGGTCAAACTGACTTGGGTCATATTCAGGTGTTGCATTGGGTAATCTAGTTATTGTAATTTTAGCCATTATCTTCTACCGTCTGGTCTTATCTCTAATTTTTGTGAACCTAGTCTCCATGGTGTATCATCTACTGTGCTAGTTGTGTATCGTATTTTTACTGCTCTACCTCTGCCTCTAACACTTACTTTTTCTGTAGTACTGGTTATGCTTGCGTTTGATGTCACATTTGATGAAGATTGTGGATATTGCTCTAGTGTTAACCTTGCAGTCATTGTATTTGCTAAGTTGTCAAAATCTGGTACTAATTTACTAATAGACATTAATTGATCGCCATCTGCTATTTCCACAGAACCCGTTTCTAAAAAAGCAGTTATGGCTGTGCCATCTGCTTGATTATTACCAGACTCATGTTCATAAACAAAAGAGGCACCAGCTGTTAATCCTAGTATGGTAGATATATTAGCTGTAGCGCTAGCATTATATTCAGTAGCGATTGGTTTTTCATACACATACGCTCCAAGCCAAGTAGTTCTACCTAAACTTAAAGTGTACCAAGTGCCCTCTAAATAATTGTATGCCACTGCTCTGTCTATTTGAGATGCGTTGGCTGAAGGATAATACCAAATTATTTCATTATATGCTGTATTTAATCCTACAGCTATGTCATTTTTGTTTGTGTAACTTATATCGTCAAAAACAAAATCTTGAACTGAACAAGGCATTTTTTTTACGACACCATCGTAAAGATAAAATGCATCATCAGACATCCAGTATGCTACGCCGTTAACCTCTATAGCTGCGTGTTGAGCTATAAGGCCTGCGTTTGCACCAAGCTGTCTTAAACCAAAAGTGAAAGGTGTTCCGACAAACTGTATACCATGTAGTGATGTATCAGTCCAAACCAGTATTTGTCCTGCTGATTTAACAGCACCAATAATTTTAGAACCATCAGATATACGTAAAGATCCAGCCTCATTTGTTGATACAGGTGTAAAATCGGTAGCATCTTCTCTATCTGAAAATCTGAAAAATAAATCATCTTGAGTGCCTGTGCTACCTATGGTGGTTTCTGTGCCAAAAATTAGTAAATGTCTTGTATCTGTTGAAACAAGGCTAAATCTTGATGCAGTGGGAGCGTTAGACAAAGCTGTAGCTCTTGTTCCTGTACCTGCAGACGTATCCCAAATAAATGTTCCTCCATCCAAAACAGTAGCAATTAAATCTTCTCCAAAATTATCTAATGACCAGTTTCTACCTACTATAACAACATCTGATGAAGAACTTGCTGTGCCCCAAGTGCTACTACTCCAGGTATCTGTGCCCCATCCAAGTCCGTACGTAGATGTGGCTGGTCCTATGTTTATTTGATATTTTGCATTACCTGATCCACCACCTCCTGACGTTGATCCAGATGCTGTGCCAGTGTGTGTTACTGTGTAATTATTAGCATCAGTTATAGATGTAATTTCAAATTCTTGATTCATGTCTAAACCATCAATTGATGAAAAAGAATCAAAAGTTACAAAGTCTCCTAGTTTCGCGTTATGAGTGCTATCTGCTACAGAAACTGTAGTAGAACCATTAGTTGTAAATGGATTAGTTAATGCTTGTGTCTCACGGATGGGTGTTATGTCATACACCGCTCCTTCGTTGTAAATGTATAATTTTCTGTCTGTTCCTAAAGCTAAATATCTTAAACCGTCTAAACCTACCCAGGAGTGACTATCCCTTACGACGCCTACTATAGTTTTATTTGGATTAGGCAGATTTGTCCAACCACCCCATCTTTCTGGTTTTCCGTAGTGAAATCTGACAAAATCAGAATCTATGTATTTACGTTCATCTCCTGCAGAGTATGCTGTGTCTTGTTTATCTACGCCAGGGCGAAATTTAAGGTCTACTAATTGCATAATTTTATAATAAATTACTTATTGTTTTGAGGCAAGAATTGAGTTCCAACATTGCCTTTAAAAGCATAATTTCCGTAATGTGTCATACCAGATAGAATATCAGCGTATATTTTACCACCCATATTTTGCCATAAACGACAAAAAGCATAGTCTTCTGACAAATATCTACGTGTTTTTGGCTCAATCATGGTGTCAAAGAAAGCATAATTCCAATCGGATGTTTTATGATACTCAAACTCTTTTTCATGGGATTGATTTATATGTTGATCTGGTTTAAATTTTAAGTCTGGATAAACCCTAGCCATTCGTTCAAATACTTGTCTTTTTATCATCATAAAACCAGTAGGACCGTCTAGAACTTCTATAAAACCTTTTTCTAGTAATATGTTATCTGGATTTTTTACATTTAAATTATATTGTAATGAAGCAGCCAAAAGCTCATCTTCAGATATTTCTGGATTGTCTTTAAGCTTTTTTTTAACTTTTATCCAATCTATCGTCTTTCTTGGGTAAATACCAGTGACAACATCTTTATCATAATCTAGCATTCTTATTACTGATTCTGGATTGAAAGCTAAATCAGCATCAATAAATAAAAGATGTGTGTAGTCTCCATCCATAAAAAGTTGAACTAAAGTATTTCTTGCTCTGGTTATGAGTGACTCATTACCAATAGTGCCAAACTGTAATTCTATTTTATTTGAAGCTGCAAGAACCACAAGTTGCATACAACTTTTAAAATAATCTGTGGTGATTAATCCACCGTAGCAAGGCGTTCCTACAAATATTTTAGTCAAGTTCGTTGCCAATAATTTGTATGTTAGATGAAATAATTATTCTTTCTGAGTCTCCCTTATATAAAGCTTCATGCCACAATGAAGCTGGAAAAAAAATTAATTTACCTACTGTTGACTCTTCCTCATACACTCTCTGAGTTGTAGTATTATGTGGCGCTAAAAATGTTGTAGTGCCACCATTTGTTAAATATAGCACGCTAGAAAAGTTTACTCCAATTGAATCATGTTGGTGAGCACCATGAATAGAATTTTTACCATAAATGGCCGTCCAATAAGACACGAGATTTAATGTGTATCCCTCATTAGAATATTTATTTGCTATTATGTTTATTAATTTTTCATACTCATAAAGTTTTGTTGTATTTTTAAAATCAGTAAAATAATCTTTTGAGTGTTCCTTGGTATAGAAACTACTTGTTTTTTTAATAATATTTTTTTTGCTATGCACTTCATCTAGTAAAGGTTTTATTTCTTCATTGTTAAATTGAAATTTTTGTATTGTTACAGGGAATATATCTTGTTTATTTATTATCATTTTCATTCTCTTTCTCTTTATAAAATATATTAAGTGTATACCTTTCCGAACTGTCTCCGAAAGATTGTAAGTCTGAGTGTGGTATTTTACTACCATTAAAAAACAAAGCCCTGTTTTCTATAAAACCTATGTGAGATGACAATGATTTACCTGTCATAAAACCCGTACCATTATTAAGTAAAGGCTCTCCTTTTACAAACAATAGAAAATTAGCAACATTATCCTTTTCTACATCTACATGAAATAAAGGCTCTTTATTATTCTGTCTTTTATGAGCACTAACTGAAATAGGCTCTAAATTTCTATTAGGAAAAAAGTAATTTTTTATTAATTTTAGTAGTGGATCTGCATGAAAGCTTTGTGGAAAGGTATGTCTATGACCATACAATTGACCCTCTGGGTTCTTTACTTCTCCGTAATTTATATTTAAAAAAGTTTCTTGTAATGATTCTAAAGTTTCTATTGATAAAAAATTATCAACGTACATAACAAATTCAGTATTACTATTGTGTTGCATATTCTACCGTTAAGTACTCTATTTTTCTAACCCAACCACGTGGTATGGCTATTGCTCCCCCACCATGATTATCATCTTTATCTGTACACCATGACCTCATAATTACGATTTTGTCCTCATTATTTACGACCATGTATCCTACTTCTTGACACACCGCTAACGGAGCAGAAACAATATCTTTAATATGCACCCAACCCGTCTCTGTATCTTTTGCGTCAAACCATGTAATTCTTACCATAGGAAATGATGGGTTTTTATTATGACTCATCTTTCTCTTGTTTTCTCTTAACTTGAACATTAAAGGACACTGATCTTCTTTCTTCTTTTTGAGTTCTAAATGGATAAACCATATGAGAAAGCCAAGACGGAAAAAGATAAATGTCTCCCACTCTTGGTGTCGCTTGAAATGTATGTCCGTTAAAAGTTGCAGCTTGTCCACATTGCCATTGTATGTCACCTACACAAGGAAAATGATCCTCTTTTTCATACTCCTCTTTTAAACTCGGAGGTATTCTTAAATATATTACACCAGACAAATCACCATCATGCACATGTGATGGATTAAAATCTCCTGACCATTGTGACACAGCCCACATGCTTGTTATTAATATTTTTTCTACTTTATCTGGAGAAATAGTATTTACCATAGGCGGGTGTTCCAAATATTTGTGAATTATCATTTGCAAAGAATTACTCATTGGAGCAAACTCTGTTGATATCATCCATGCAGGTGGATACCTAACTTCTTGTTTTACATTACCAGCAAGATGCATTGAATGATCCCAATCTTTAGACATTTTTTCACTGTCCATAATCTCAGATGCTTTGTCGTCTAATAATTTTATTAATGATTCAGGCAATGAACCTTTAAAAATAGTAGGACCAAAAGGCCTAAAAGCCTGAAATTCGTGTTTTAACTGCTCTGCCATTTAAATTCCTTTCTAACTTATTATTTATATGTTGTCATATATCAATATTTTGCCTATAAATATAGAATTAATTGGCTTATTATTCCAAGCGTAGCCTTCTTGCCATAAACAATCACATAAATTGCAATAGGAGATTATGTTCGGACTTAAAAGTATAGTAAATAGAGCTACAAAAGCCGTTAGAGATATTGGCAGTTTTGCAGGCGATAACCCTGCTGTTACTGCTTTAGCCTTATCACCTTTTTTATTTAGCTCAGGTTTTCCTTCATTAGGATCACAACAATTTTTTGGAGGCGCAAGAGGATCATCATCTTTAGGCCAGTCTTTAAACAGAATGGGTTTCTTTCCAGGCGGAGGTGGTGGTGGCATTGGTGACCTTGTTAGGTTAATAGGTTCAGGAGCTATAGCAGCTAAAGGTTTTGATCAATTTAGCAAGGATAGAGACACCGCAATGAAGATGTACAATGATTTTCTAAACAGATTAAAAGCTACAGATATAAAGTATGGCAGTGAGTTTGGCGGTAGCCCTTTAAAAAAAGAACAGTTTGGAAAATTAATTGCTGACATAACAAGTGGTGAAACTTTTGATAAATTTGATGAGAAAGGCAATCCTATAAGAACAGAAGCAGATGAAAGCGGAAAAGCTGTACCTGTAACTAGTAAAACAGGCGGTATAGCATCCTTGATGGCTGGTGGACCACCAGAACAAGATATGGGGCAGTTTGGTTCATCTAGCAGCCCTATGGGTGCATCTACAAAAAATCCGTTTGACAATATGAATATAATTTCTGGTATGATACCAGAAACACCATTAAGACAAGTAATGCCACCTACAATGAACATGGGTGGACAAGCTACAGGAGTGCCAGGTTTAACTCCTGACATGACGGGACCTGAAATGATGGATACTATTGAAGATAATCCAGGTATAACAGCATTTTTTCCTAGACAACTTGGTATGATAGATGGACCTGGTGGACCAAAAGATGATAAGATTCCTGCAATGCTAAGCGATGGTGAATTTGTATTTACCGCTAAAGCAGTAGAAAACGCTGGCGGCCCACGTGCCATGTATAATATGATGAATAAATTAGATCCTGAATCATCTAAGGGTAGAGGAATAATATAATGTCAACTTTTCAAGGATCAGGAATGCCTCCTTTTCTGGAGGATTTTACAAGAAGACTTTTACAAGGAGCTTTTGATAGAACGCAACAGCCATTACCCGGAGGTATACCTAAACAGCAAATCGTTGGCATGCAGCCATTACAAACTGGCAGTATTGCAGAGATGGCCAAATCATTTGGCTTAGATCCAACTACAGGACAAAGAACAGGCACAGCATCTTTTGAACCAGCTTTTCAACGAGCTCAAGATTCCATCACAGGTGCTCAAGACGCCGTTACTGCAGGTTTGCAAACCACAACAATGGGCATACCATCATTACAAGCAGCTCAGGCTCAGTTTGATCCAAGCACAAGTAATTACCAACAGTTTTTTGATCAGTATCAGAAAGATGTAACTAATGAAGCATTAAAACAAATGGATGAGCAAGCAGCTGTAGCTCAATCAAACTTAGCGACTCAAGCACAAAAGGCTGGAGCTTTTGGTGGATCAAGGATGGGTGTGCAAGAAGCTGAGTTAGCTAAAAATTTACAAGATATTAAATCAAGAAGAATATTTCAAGACTTATCGCAAAACTTCCAACAAGCTCAAGCAAAAGCGATGAATACGTTTGAATCAGCAGCACAGAGAAGATTAAAAGCTGCACCACAGTTTGCTAACGTGGGACGTTTTCAAGCAGGTATTGGGGCTCAGGGGGCAGGGCTAGGTAATCAAGGTGCACAGCTTGCAGCTCAACAATTTGGTTTAGACCAAAGAGGTCTAGGAGCTTTATTTGGAATAGGTCAACAACAGCAAGCATTGGCACAAGCTCAAGCTGCTGAACAATTTAGACAAGATCAAGAAACGCAACAAGAGGGTTTAAAACGATTAGGATTCTTTAGTGATATACTAAGAGGTGTTCCTTCTTCTGGTCAAGCATTAACGATGCAACAACCTACGTTCACTAATCCATTACTTGGTGCATTAGGTTTAGGTCTTGGTACGTTTAATATATTTGGAGGAGATTCAAGCGGCGCAGGCTTTGATCTTATTAATACTTAATGGTAACAAATTACGAAACAATTTACGGTGATCCACTAGATATTGATGAAGAAAATGTTCCAGCGGGAGCAGCTTTTCCGTCACAATTAACTTTTGGTATACCAAAAAAACCTGTGCAGACACCTGTCAATGCAATGGATTATTATTTGCCATTTTTATTAGATGATAAATCATATTTAAAAGATTATGCTACACCTGGTTTAACAGACGCACAAATAGACGAACTATACAAAACTACAGATTTTAAAAGCGAAAGAAGAGGAGCTCTTGCTAAATTTGGTTTTGGATTATTAAGACCAACACCAATGGGTCGTATTGGCGATACATTAGCAGCATCTGGTGCACAGCTATCTGCAGACATGAGTGCAATAAACACGGCGCAGAAACAAAACGCACAGCAAATGGCTCAAGCAAAAGTTACTGCTAAACTACAACGTGATGCTCAAGCTACTTTAGATAGAAAATTTATATTTGATTCAAACAGATCTTTATTCATGGATATTGCAAACAAGAATTACATGGCTGACTTACAAGCTAACGAAAATGAAATGGAAGTTTTTAATCAAATGATGAAAACAGCTCAATCAAAATTTTTAGATCATGGTTTAGAAGTAACAACACCTAAACAGCTTACAGTTGCAAGAGTTCAAGAAGATGGAAGTCTTGGTGATGTATTTACAGCTTTTACTGTTCAACAAGATTTAGGTGATGGTAGATTTTCTGCACCACAATATTATAGACCCACTAATGAAATAGGAGCAGATGGTATGCCTATTATGGAACTCATAACAGATCCTGCTAATATTGTATCTGTTCCCGTAAGTATGACAGGAAGCAAATCAGATTATGGTAGCTCAACTGGCATGACTACGTTTAGAGATATACTATCAAGTATTCAAACAACAGATAGAGCATTATTAACTCTAGATGAGCTAGAACAATCTTTTAGAGAAGACCCATCTCGTGCAGGTTTCGTCGCTGGTATTAGAGGTAGGTTTCAAACATATGCACAAATATTTAGTGACTTGTATAATTCACAATTTAATGAATTTTTTTCAGATAATGATCTTGTACAATTTAACAATCAAGAAAATATAAAGTACGAAACAGGTCAGTTTAAAGGTGAAAAGATGGACAAGTTTCAAAACTTAGCAACATCTATAAATTTATATTTGCAAGATCCTCAAACACAAGAGGACATTGCAAATGGCGTTATAAGTGAAAATGATTTAGCAGCATTGCAATCTGCTAATGCAGTATTTGGTCAACTTGCAGCTCAAGGATACGCACAAATGAAGATGGAAGCCAGAGGCGGTAACAATTTATTTGGTGATGCATTATTTGAGGGCACAAATGGTAGAACTGCAGAACAAGAGAAAAATTTAATTTTTAAAAAACTAAGATTGTTTGATACGGAACTACCTGCCAACCAAGTTAGAGCTAATGCTATTATATATGCAATAGCTAGAGCACGTAAGTCATCTGGTAGATTAAACTTGGATGATATTGAACGTGCTGCAAAAGATTTAAACATATATGGTGATTCATCTGCAGACGTTATTGCAAAAATAGGAGTGTTAAGGACACAACTAGTGAGAAGTAGAAATGATAACTTAGGTATGATTCAACTTATGTACGGATCTGGTAAGGATAATTTTTATGATAAACTATTAGATCAAGGCTATGGTACTTATGATAGAGATAAGACCAGAGGTTACGTAACAAACCCTAAATCAGATTATTA
>CAACVD010001000.1_pt1 | contig 13633 bp, 17 predicted proteins | sample 2381771 | NCBI WGS metagenome assembly CAACVD01 (sample SAMEA5211965, study PRJEB30684) | marine metagenome | biome: Marine; feature: Epipelagic; material: Water | collected 2015-10-15 | depth 15 m | reverse complement strand
TTTATATTTAACTTTAAAGCCTCTTCAATTAACTCGCGCAGCTCTTCATCATGTGGATCTTGAGAGTCTTGATCACTCATATGAATATTTATTCAGAAGAATCGCGTTGACCGCGCTGACTAGCTCCATTACTTAGAAGTCTATTAACAACAACCTCGATTGAATCAGTCTTTAAGCTAAATCCCGGTTTGAAGTTAACATTACCATCATCAAAAGTAAAGAGATACTCGTTGTAAAACGGCTTATTCTCAAAACAGGTTATATATATTGAAGCACCACCAGGATCAATTAATACAGTCCATCTTCTTGGATCACTCTCACTATACTTATTAAAGATCTTCCAAGTTTCAAATCCTGAATCTTTTAATCTCTTTGTAAAATAGCTAGCTGTCTTAAGTTTATTTTTAATCTGTTTATTATTCATTGTGTTAGGGATGATAAAACGTATTTTAATCTAATATTATTAAGAGAACTATTGAAAATGGCAACTCCATATTCTGTATTAATATTAACGTCAAACGTATTACCAATGTTTGTTAATAATCTTATATTATCAAAATTTATCGGTGTAGGTTTAAGATCAAACGATACCTTATCAACAGCTAAAGTAAAATTATCGGTATTATGCCTAGCTCTATCAGTTAACTCTGCCTTAAGAACATCATTCTCTGTATAGAAGTATATTTTATTTGTATTAGATGCAAAAGTGCTACCTTTGAAGACTTGCGTTAATATTTGTTTAGTGAGAGTAAAGCTTACATCATAATCGAAAGAGTTAATCTTATCTAAATTAATACTTGGTTCAGTCAAGAACCCTTCATCAAATAAATGGTACTTAAACTTAATACCGTTACCGCTATATTCTATATTATTCGAATTAATATCAAAAGTTAATTCCTTACTATTAATAGTATCAATTACTCTTGATAACTTTTTAATATCAGGAATATTAATAGTATCTTCAAAATCGCACTCTGTATCATACTGAGCATGCAAAATTAACGTACTATCAGTACTAGCAATAAGACTACTAATACTATCTTTTTTTATTCTTAAGATACAGCTTTCGTTTATTTTCGATAAAGCGTCTAAGAACTTTAAAAACTCATCCCGGTTTTTTACTTGTAGCTTTCTTTTTTGCTGGTCTACCATTTTCTTTCTCTAAGAGTAGTTTAATATCCTTCAAAAGCAAGTTTGTTTTTTTACTAGCTTCTAACAACTCATCTAATACGCTACGCTCCTTAAGATCAAACGTTAACTGATTTGGATCATGTACTTGCTCACTAACAGCTGGTTGAGTTGCAACTTGTTCTGCCTGAGCTAACTCTTTTACCGCTTGCTCATAATCAACTGGTTGCTGCGGAGCTAGCGGCTCCGGTACTGGTTGCTGCGGTGCCGGCTGCTCCGATATTGGCTGTTGCGGAGCTGGTTGCTGTATAGTTGGTCGTTTAGCCATCTCCGTAAAAGCGCGCTTCATTTCATCAGACTTAGGTTGCAGACTACCAGATTGATTAATAAGCATGTCGTCTTGCTTTTTAACCTCGCCGTAGGTCTGCCCCATAAACTGCATAACCATTCGTTTTTCTGCTTCAGTCATATTAAAGATCCTTTAACAAGTCATCAATATCAGATTCTGTAGTATCTTCTACCGGCGCGCTAGCTACTACTGGTTCAGAAACAGTATTAGTAACAGGCTGCGTATTAACTGCTACAACTTCTTCTTCTTCTACCTTACAGTAGTAGTGCTCGTTAAGCATTTGCTTAAGTTCGTCGTACGACTTAAGGGTAAATACTTCTTCGAGATTAAAGACATTATCATATAGCTTTTTCTGCTCATCTTCTGATACTTCAATTTTACCTGCTGTAGTAAATCTAGAGGAGACATAAGTAGGATAACCACCTTGATCCTCTACCTTAATTTTAAGACTAACACCTTCCGATCCAAGATCAAATATACGTGGACCGAACTCTTCCGCATCTTCACCTTCGATAGCTTCAGTAATAATCTTATGTAGCTGCTTACCATAACGAAGCATCTTCACTTTACCGTTATTATCTGGCTTAGTAGGATCGTCGATAACATATACGTTAACGAGCCACTTCTCAAGCCGCTTAACAGCTTGCATACGCTCTTTTTCTTCTTCGCTACCTGTACGAAGAACCTTATATCTCTCTTCCGCAATCGGATCTCGCTCACCAAACGTTTGCGGGCTCAAATTCTGAACATATTGCCCAGTAGCATAAGAAACCCAGCCGTGGTTATAATAATGAAAAAACGTCTTTCCAGGATCTGGAGTATACGGCAACAGTCTAACTGTATACGTATTACCAGGTCTGCAGGACATTATCTCATTATAATTATTATTGTTTTGTTTACTATCGCTCACAAGAGCGTCTTTTATCGATTGGAACATTGTTGAATTGAATGCACTCATATATGTAATGATTATAGATGCTTAATTTTATTATTCAAGTCTGTTTCTATAATTTTTATACCATTCTTAATCTTTTCTTTGAGCAATTTTGATGCTGCTAGCTTTGTTCTAGTAGCGCTACTTATCTGACTATAGTCCTTTACTATAAAGTCGAGTAGTTGATTGTCGATTTGCTTTAGCTTCGCTTCAACGTTTAGAGAATGGATAATATAAAAATTGATCTTATGCTCTCTTAAATGCTGTAATATTAGTGGCATTGTACCATCAACAGCATTTTTATACTGATCGAGAGTAATTTTCTCCTGTGTACAGTACTTATGAATAAACTTTAAACATTCTTTTGAGGATTTCAGCGTTTCTGGGTGATCCGGGTCTGAAAGTTCCTTATCCTTCATATACATAGTATAACATTTTAAAGCGCGTGTAGTATTGTAGAAAGATAACTCAAAATAATTATCTTTACCATAAACTTTATAAGGTGCTATAAAATAATCGTTATAATTTATATGTCTGTATTTAGATAAAAGTAAAAATAGCTTCTTTATACTAGCTTCTTCTGTACCAGTTATTTTGTCAAAATTTTGACGAGGCTTGAAGGGCTTGTTTTGTGATGTGCGTTGTGTATAAAGAAAGCTGTTATATATTATTTTCTCCTTTTCAGATATCATAAATTTAAGTTTTTATTTTTATTCAAAAACTTAGTGACATATTTTGACTTAACGATAAGTGGATCAAAGTCGATAAATAGCTTTACCATTTCGTAGTTTGTGTCAAGTGTTAATAAGTCTTTAAACAATTTTCGTAACTTTTCTTCCTTTAGCAAGAGTAAAAATATGTTTTGGTAGGAAAGTTTTTTTCCCTTGAGCAGGGAGCAAAATGTACAAAAGCAGAGTAATAAATGTTCTGCTTCTTTATCTGTTAAAGAGTAAGAGGAGTTAAGATCAGACACGGCTAAAAAGTTTAGTTAAATTTTCAAATTGCTCTGTTAATATACCACCTGCAGCTCCTACTGAACCACCACCGTTACAGAACTTACGGGCGAGAATACTTACATCAACTTCGGATGTTTTACTTCTTCTAAAAGATACAGTTTTATTTTCTGTATTAACTATTATACCAATATCTGCTTTATGTTTGACTAATAGCGCATGCGCTACTTCATTAATAGCATAAGATGCGAATGTAGCTACTACTTTATAATCCTTTATTTGTCCTTCAAAAATTTCTGAACCGTTTAATTGCTCTTTAAGCTTTTTAAAAAATAGCGTTATAGAGTTTTTTTCTTGTATATTAAACTCTCTTATACCGTGATTAAATGATTCTATAAACTTAGATACCTTTGGGTTATTGTAAATGTAAAATATAGCATTGAGTTTAAGAGCTGTTGTATCCTTCATTTTGTACGAATCGTATTGATCTATTAAATCGATAAGATCGATTCGCTCTTTTGTTAGTGATAGCTTAGATATAAAGGTATCATAAATTAATTTCGAACAGGAAGAATACGGCTTTACTATTACCTTAGCCTTTTTATACTCGTCTTTTAATTTACTATGATCAATATGATGATCAAATATTACAAAATTTTCTCTATCAACATACGGTATTAGATCTGCTGTGAGGGCTAAGTCACATATAAAAACCTTATCAAATGTTTCTAACGCTCCGCCCTTAGATTTTAGTTTTGATACTAGAGTAGATTCACCCGTCTCTTCTATTACAACGTTTGCTATAGACTCAAAATACCATTTCAACACTAAAGCGGAACCTGCCCCATCTAAGTCATTGTCGGTATATATGAGGATGTTCACTCATAATATTTAACAGTTATTGCGAGAAGGCAACTAGCGACTGGAGAGTGTTATCATCTTCATCTAGATCTATGTCGTCTGCCTCTTCAATACTAAGGGTCGGATAATCAATTCGCATAGCTTGCGTATTACCTCGAGGTCCGTATCTATTTTTCATCATACCAAGTCTAATAATACCTAACTCCCTATCTTCTTCATTCTGATAAATCGACATAATAACATCTGCAGTAGCAGCAAGGCCTATAGATTCCGAGATAGTAGCTAAGTCGGGATTATCTTGATCAAACCCAGATCTATTTAACTGTGTTGCAGAGATAATAGGACATTCAAATAAGTAAGACATAGCACGTACTTGCTCAGTAACGTTCTTAATACGCTCATAAGAGTTATTACCGATTGTGGAATGTATAAGGTTAAGATAATCTATGACAATAGCATCTAACTTGATACCTTGATCATGAAACTTCTTTATAAACGCTTTAATCTGGTTAGGTGTAACTGTAGAAGGTGGAAACTCTTTAATAAAGATTCTACCAGGCTCTTGGTTAACAGCGTGCTTAAGACTAGCTGAATTCATACCCATCTCTTTCATAGGTATTTTAGAGATATTAGTACATAAACGCCTAGCGTATAGTAACTCCGACATCTCTAAAGTAATAAGAAGCACATTCTTATCTTGTGACGCAATATTCTTAGCAATATTACCAAGAAAGATAGACTTACCTATATTGGTCTCACCAGCAAATACATAGAGAGATTTACCAGATTCTAAAAATCCACCATCTAGGTTATTATCTAACCATTCCCACTGACTAGGAATATGAGCTTGTACAGAATTTATATCATCGATAAGTATATCAATATCGTTATGAATATCTAAACCAAGATCAGTAACTAGACTTATATTACACGACTTTTCAAATTTGTCTAAAACTACAGACGTATCGACCTTTCCACTTGCTACATCTTCAGCAACTGAAAGCATAGTATGGTATACAGCCTTTTCTTTCAAGAACTGCTCTGTATTGTCGTACAGCTCATCATTATCAAGACCCTTATCAATCTCAGAGAAAGATTTTACAAGTATCTTAAACGAGTCTTTCTGCTCATCACTAACTAGATAAGATTTAAGCTCCGTTGTAGTAGGGAGTTTATTCCTCTTATCACTAAAGTCCTTAATAATAGAGAAGACGTCAGCAATAGCCTTATTTTTGAAATATTCAGGCTTTACGACGTCTGCAATAGTAGCTAGATAACCACTATCAGTTAAGGACTTATAGATTAGAATATTCTCGAAATAGTCTAAATCTAACTTACTCACAATCTTAGTATAATTAACCTTTATGTTTTTGCAAGAACCATTCTTGACCTTTATTGAATTCTTTTGTAAATTCTCTTAACCCGGGTGATGCATGTGTAATGTATATGTCTGAAACCCCCACCTTAAATCCAGCCTTATGAGCTGTTAAGCTATAATCTAAATCATAAAAATGGAATTTTGAGGGACAACTTTCGTCGAATTTAATTTTTTTAAATACCTTTCGGGATATAGCCATAAACACACCATCCATCATTATTACCCTACTTGGGTATGGACCAAACGAGGTCATTGATTTTTTCTTATCGTGTATATGCGCGACAGCACCATGTAAATTATTACCATGCAGCCCTCCGCCCATTATATGCCATAACGCAGGTGATTGTAACTTTACTTCTGATGTACCTGCAACTCCAAATAAATCATATTTTTTAAAATTCTCTTCAAGTTTACTTTTACTTAAGTTTTCTAATATAACGTCATCATGAACTAATACAATATATTCTAAATTTTCCTTTATAGCAAAATCAATAGCTTTATTGTATACTTTTTGAAGCGATTCTTTATTATACTCTTTAAAAAATATATTTTCTCTTTTATTAGATTTAAATAAAAGGGTATCCTTCCTGGAGCCTTTTGTGGCAGATACTATAAATGCATTATTATTCATATAAACATGAAGGGTGAGCTATGTTTAAAAGATCCTACTTTATTAAATCGTTTAGTATCTTTATTAAGTCTTAAAATTGTACCTTCAGGTACTTCCTTAAACCCTTCTCCTGGTAGAGTAGAGAACGCTCCACTGTTATTGTAATATAAAATAGAACCTACTCTCGCTAGGTAGATCTCACTAGTATCACAATCAACTATTGATAGGGCAAATGTACCATCTAATACTTCTAAAGCTTGTTTTATATATTTTATTGGATTAGGTTTTTTAGACTTATCCTTCTCCATAAAATGTTGAATTAGGTTTACGATTAGAGAACTATCAACAGGATTTACCATGTATGGTAAATAATTTACACGTATTTGATGATCGTTAACTAGAACCCCGTTATGAAACAACATCCATGACATAGTTTCAAATGGATGCGACGTCTCATAGTGAAAGTCTCGTTCAACAGATGTAGGTGCTTGTACATGACCCATAAAATATTCAGCACCGTCCGAATATTTCAAACTATCAAAATCTATATCACCTTCCTTTTTATAGATATATTGATCGTCAGGTGCAATCTGAACTATACTACTCGCAAAGTTACCTCTACTCTTGTTAGCGTCGTATAATACCTCAGTCATAGAAGAGGAATAAGACCCAAAAATCGCGCACATAAAATAATTTAATCTACTTTTACAAATTTTCCAATTGTATATCTAATTTAGCGCGTAATCTCTTAGTAAGCTCCATACTTTCCTCTATCTTACCGTAGTATAATCTATATTCCCGCGGTATACGCCAGAAAAAATCCATAAACTGAGGACGTCTCTCATCGTAAGCAAAGCAATAGTGTGGATAGTCAATTCCGTCGACGGTAATCCACTTTTTACGAGGCTTTTTCTTTTTCTCTATACCTAGCTTAAGCAAAATGCCTTTTCCAAGACCTTTAACCTTAAATAGATCGTTATTATTTTTAAATGGTCTCATAGCAACAATACTACTTGCCGTCTTCCTACCGATACCCGGGATTGTACAAATTTCCCTAAAAGACTTGGTGTTAAAATCCTTAAAATTAAGCTTCATAATATATTCTATAATAATTATATAAAGGTTCCTTTTATTTTGCAAGTTTTATTATAATTCAACTACAAGCAATTAAATATTACTATATGAGCTCTTTAGATCGATTTAATATTCTTTTAGAAAGAATGGAAACTTTGGATGAAATGGCAGATAGCTTTAAACGAACAGTTAAGGGTGCTGCTGGTGGTGAAGATGGTTTAAATCTAATGCTTAAGGCATATAGAAATGAAAGAACAGGGAAGCCGGTTGGTGCTGTTTCTAGAGTTAAGAACTTAATAGTGTTGAGAGCTCTCTATGATAAAGATTACATTAACGATGAGCAGTTTCAATCTTTAGCTAAAAAAGCTACATCATCTAACTATATTTCAAACACATTAAAGGAAATTAACCCCGAAGCACATGATAAGCTATTTGGTACTGCACAAGAAAGTGATGATATTATAAAGCATATAAAACTAAACGCAAAAGATATGCTTAACTTCGGCCTTACTAATCTTCAAGGAAAAAATTATGTTGAAGTACAAGAAGACGAGCCTGAAGATCCGGATGCTAAAGAGTTAGAAGATGATGTAACTAGCGAGGTTATAAGTCTTGCAAAAGGACTTACGTCTGATGATGTTGAAGGTACAATTTTAGATTTTGATGATGTAGATGTTGCACTCGATGGATTAGATAACAAAGATGCAATAACAAGAAAGCTTGTTAGTATTTTAAACGGTGCAGGTTATACTGCTGAGGCCACAGGAGCCGGATTTAACGTTGAGGCTCCTATCGGATCTTTTGGAACAGAAGAAAAAGTACAAGATCTAATGGCAGGTCTTATTCTTAAGCACTTTCCAGGAGCTGATGAGAATTTAATTGATGTAAAGCTCAACACTACTATTGAAGATGCGGAAAGCTTTAATGAAAAGCCTGATTTACCAGGTGAGGTCAGACCAGAAGAAGATCCTCGCGCTGCTGCTGAAGCATTACAGGCTGATGAAGATGCAAGAGAATATGAGAAAGATAAAGCTGGTCCTACTATACCCGGTGAGTACGCGAGTGATGAAGAAAATAGTTTAGAGGCAAGAGTTCAAGCATCTCTTAGCAGTGGAGATATTGATAAAGAGGACGCTCAAGATATTTTAAGTAAAAAAGATATTCAAAGAAGAAATCAGATTTCCTTTGAGAATATCTTGAGTCCGGCGATTGAAACTGCCCGACTAGATCCGGATATGGATTATGCAGAGGTAAAGGGGATGATAGAAGCTGAACTCGGTCGTAAGTGTACTGAAGATGAGTGCAAAGATATTAAGTTTGATCTTTACAATATGCATGGAGAAGAAGGTGATCAAGAAAGAGCTGAGGCTGTTTTAGATGCAGAAGATTACGAGACAGTTACTGAGAACTTCGAAAACCAACGTCATCTAAATGTAACTACAAACTCAACTAGTATGTACTTAACTGAGCAAGTTAGTAAAGATTCTCGAAACAAGAGTTCACAAAATAAAAAATCTTCTAACCAGTCTCAGAGCTTTAAAGAGCGTTATAAACCAAAAACGCACTGGCAGTTAGAAGAGTTACGTCGTTACGGTCTTTAATAAATATAGATATTATACATAAAAAAAGAGGCATCATATGATGCCTCTTTTTATTGCCGCAGCAGTTTAAATTTTCTTACAGCCTTTAGCCATATATAATTCATTCAACTTATCCTGCTGTACATACTGGATTGGATCCTGATACCCAGCGTCAACAAAGCCTTTTACTCTCATACTAGATGAAGGTGTAGTAGCATCAGCTAGACCGTCCTTACGATTAGAGTAACAAGTCCATGTCTTACTGAAGTCTACACCTAATCTTACACCTTCTTTAACGATAGCCTCCTTACTCATAGTTAGTAATGGTGCTTCTATTTGAATACGATTTTCTCTATTAAGAGCGATTAACGCATTCATCGAATCTACGAACTCAACACTACCATCCCAATAACCTGCTAATGAATCAACCTCCGCTGCACCATACCATACTGTATCTGCACCTTTAGACTCTGCGTATGCGCAACCTATTGTATTAAACAATTGATTACGAAACGGTACATAGCTAACTGGCTGTGCATCACCTGCCATTTTACTAATATCAGGGTTATCGATATCGGTATTAGTAAGTGACGATGTAGGTGCTAGGTGTTGAATAAAGCGTACATCAGCTGTATAGTGATCTACTTCTATATCAGGAAACTTACTCTTCATTGCATCAATCTGATGCTGTATACAATCAAGTTCACGTACATGACGTTGACCATAATTATAGGATATAAGGTTAATTGCCTTAAACCCCCTATCAGCAGCCATATGCAATAGCACAACACTATCCATACCACCGCTTATTGATAATACTAATCTCTTACTCATCTATATTACTAGTCGTCATCAGAAATAAGATCTGATAATGGCTTTGGTTTGGATTTTTCCTCTTCAACTTCATCTGGTAATTCTTCTTCCTCTTCATTTGAGTAAGACCATACCTTACCGATACGATCCTCCACTACTGGTAGAATAGTATTTTCCCAAAGTTCCTTATCCTTACGCCAGTTCTTATAATATCCCAACTTTTTACCGTCTGGTAGCTGATATGTTGCACCTGTACTAATAACAGCACCAACACCGACAGCAAGATCGATCATACCGAAGTATCTATCTAGTCCAGATGCAAACGATAGATACATTTCACCTTCTAAGTACTGTTTAATGAATCGATTCTTACGAGTAAGAGCTCTAATAATGATACCTGCGTAGTTTTTCTGAGCTACAGCAGTTTCACCATCCATGGTCTTACCTCCATCCGACTTAACTGGCTTACGCGCTAGTTGAATTGTAACAGATGGAAGATATACACACGACTTACCACCTGGCATGTTCTTCTCAATAGAAGGAAACAACGCGGCAGGGTTATCATATACGTGATTAGTACAAAGAATAGTAGTCTGTGTAACTGCACCTAAATTAGTACAAGTCTGCATTAATGACTTCATAGCACGAGCGTTAGTACCCATGTCTGTTGAAGTACTATCCTTACCCATACGAGCTAAAGATAATTCTGATTGTAAATTACCGAGTGAATCGATAGCTACAATGAACTTACCTTCAAGACCCTTCTCTTTAACTGTAGTAAGGAACTTATACAACGCATTACGTGTTTGTTCGATACTAATACAAGGTACATATTTAACATTACTAACATCAAGACCGAGTCGTTCGGCTCCTTCAGGGTCGATAGCGTTTTCAGTATCGAATATAACAGGAATTAACCCTTCTTTCTGAGCAGCTGCTAGTATCTTCATTACAAACAGCGATTTACCGGTCATTGATTCACCAGCTAACATAGTAACTCGACCTTTTGGTATACCACCATGAATCGAGCCTGAGACAATTGCATTGAGAACATAAGAACCGGTATCGATCCAACCACCGACACGGCTTAATGTACTATCAGATAGATAGGTTGCAAACGGATTAACGCTATCGATATCATCGAGAGCTTTTTGTACGTCTTTTTCCATATATGTATTATATTATAAGATAAAAAAACCTCCAGAGATATCTCCAGAGGTTTTAAATTAGTTGAGGTTAAAAATTAAACGTTATATTTACGGATATATTCTTCTTTCTTACGACGTGGAGTTTTTACTTCCAACATCCCGTTATTATAGCTAAAGTTAATCTTATTAAGATCGTAATCACGACTTACAGAGAACGATCTATTATACGTCTGCTCTCTTTCACCGTCATGAGTCTTTACAGTACGAGTTGCTTTAATGAATACATCTCGTGTATCACTATCAGTAGATAGTTCAAGATTATCTTTCTTCACTCCTGGTAGATCCACTTGTACTTCTAGACCGTCATCTGTATCAGCGAATCTGACTTGATCTCCGGTTTTGTAAATCTCGTCCAAAGAATGAAAGAGAGGTGTAGTGTTAAACAAACCATCAAACACTCTTTCAAGGTTGACGATTGGATTTGTTGGTTTATAGTTAGTTAGTTTCATAGTAATAATATTTATTGTTGATACTTAGTTTTTGCAACTTAGTTTTGGCTCCGGAGGTAGGGTTCGAACCTACGACCTAAGGCTTAACAGGTCTCCGCTCTACCGCTGAGCTACTGGTCCATCTTCATATAACACTCTAGATGGTAACCTCTTTCAAGCTCAATGCATCGTTTTAAAGTTAAAGGAGCATAATTACCATCGATAAAATATGTTCCTGCTAACGTTTTTACTATATCAAAATGACCATTGTAGATCTCTCTATACAATTTCAATCTGATACATAATTTATGTAATAGATTCTTCATAATAAAATGGCTCCGGAGGTAGGGTTCGAACCTACGACCTAGTGGTTAACAGCCACCCGCTCTACCGCTGAGCTACTCCGGAATAAAAAATTAATATATGGTGGGCAGAGTTGGATTCGAACCAACGTACACTTACGTGAGCAGATTTACAGTCTGCCGCCTTTAACCACTCGGCCATCTACCCATATATAATTAGTGGTGCAGTGGGGCTCGAACCCACACATTGACACTCGTTGTATAAAGCCGTCTCTCCATTGGACTATGCACCATAAAAGTGGAGCTTTCTGTCGGATTCGAACCGACGACCTGGTGATTACAAATCAACTGCTCTACCAACTGAGCTAAGAAAGCATTTACTCATCAAAAAGTTTAATAACCTCTGGCTCTTCTGTTTGAGCTGCAGGTGCTGGTGCTGGTGAATTAATATTTTCATACTGCTGAATAATCTTATCGTCTAATTCAACATCAGAGATAGCGATAGAAGCTTTATGAAATACCCAGTTGTTTTTATTTTTATCTCCTTTAATAAACTCCATAAAGAGATAAGGAAAAGATTGAACTTGGAGCTGACCTGTTTGTTGATCCGGCTGTACATGGATAATAACAGGGTTGTTTAAAGTGATAGTGGTATCGTTCTCATCGGTAATTTTACCAACGACAGTACGACCGATAGTATCTACAATGCATTTAATATCTGACATATATCTATATTATGTTATAAATTAATTTTATCAACTATATTTTTTGCTTCTTCTAGCGATTCTGACGCTTGTTTAGACAAATAGGTAGATTTATCTGAAGCGTGTTCCAATGTGTTCTTGTACGTAAAGATAGCTTGTCTAATTGCTTCAATTTGAGGTGACGCAATCTCTCCCGTACCGTTATCCGTATTATTAATTACATTTTTAAAAATAGTTAATACAGTACGGATACCGTTAATTTTACCTCTCTTAAATGCAGGGTGTTCCTGCGGGGTATTATCATCCTGTGGACGATCTAAATAACTCTCAGACATAATTTACTTTATTTACTAAACAGGTCAAATAATTCCACCTGTACATTTTCAGCAGGCTTGCGTATAGTCCACTTTACATTATCGTAAAATCTCTGAATAGATTGAAAAAGAATCTTTTCAAACATCTTATCGTAATCTGGTTTAAAGATTTCATTAAACTCGGAAGGATGCTCGTGTTTAAACCCTATACTATCTAAACCGTATTTATTAGGTTGCTCTACATACATATACCTAACCTTATCGCCAGAACTAATAGACTCATATCGGTTACCAGTTTTTAATTTATCTAACATTAGGTTGTAAAAGTAAGCAGACTTAACATGAATAGGCATACCTTTAGTAGTAGAGAACTCATTACATTGCACAGCGTATTTCTCATAACTTTTTACTCCCATGACAAACGCCATATCTTCAGGTGATAGCGTCTTAAAGACTTCATACGTCTCATTCAATACTTCGTTTGTTTTAGCTAACGATTGCGTTGAAAGCATAGTCTCGATAATCTTTTTAGCGTAAGGCTTAATAGCATTAGGCATAGTTGTTCTAACAACCTCAACACCGGTATACTTAAACTTATTCTCTTTAATACCTTCATCATCGAGAATATGCATTACGTATCGTTTCTTTTGAAGAAAGACTCCTACATCAGCAATACACTCACGTTTAAATATAAAACGCGGATCTTTAGTTAGTAGAGCTTTACGAGCCCATTCACCAATACCCTCATTAAGCTTATCTTCTATACGTTGAATCTCATCATATGTTTCTTGATGTATAAGACCCTTCTCTTCATCTTCAAAAAACTTAATACCGTTCTCAATCAAAGGTGATATAGAGATATAAGATGAGTCTGTATCGTTATAGATAATGCATTCCTCGAGCTCATGATCGCTAATATCTCTATCAATATTTTCGCTAATATACTTTTTAAGTTGCTTGTTTGACTCCTTAATAACAGCTTGACCTGTTAGGGTTA
>CAACVD010000999.1_pt1 | contig 13636 bp, 10 predicted proteins | sample 2381771 | NCBI WGS metagenome assembly CAACVD01 (sample SAMEA5211965, study PRJEB30684) | marine metagenome | biome: Marine; feature: Epipelagic; material: Water | collected 2015-10-15 | depth 15 m | reverse complement strand
ACGAACTTTGCTTCAACGTAGAGACCGAGAAGCAAGCGTCAAGAATCACGGAGATTATGGAGACAAGCACAAAACTCAAGGTGCCGAGCAAGGTTGATCAGGAGTTGGGCAACAACTGGGGTGAGGTGGGATGACGACATTAAAAAACGTCCAAGTGAAGCTAACCGAACTTATAGACGAAGTATGGAAGCACCCAGAGATATGCTTGTCTGATACGCAAGATCTGGATGAGTTCGTAAACAGCTTGCTTCAGGCGCAAAGCAACCTGAATAAATTAATAGCATCAGAAGAGGATTAGTCTGCCAATGCCCTCATGCGTGCTACCAAACGCTTGGCGCGATTAGTTACCTGATCGTACCAGCGGCTGTCTACCATCTCATCAGCTGCGCGATTCCAGTCTCGTGCATCAACACCGGCCTTCATGCCTTTGAACTTGGATAGGCGAGGCCGTCCCATATTAAACATCATATTAGCTATAATATGCTGACACTCTTCGGGTAAGTCATCAAAGTCGTCATACAAAGCCCTGCAATCATCTATGGTCACTGCAATATCCAGATTGAACCGTTGACGGACACGATCTTCATCGACAGGTGTACCGACAGGCTGACCGCACTCTGGGTCTCCGTCTTTAATTAAGGCTCCAATTCCGAACGTGGGTAGTCCAAGATGGTCTAAATACACCTCAAATTTACAACCCTCGTCTTCGGCTATCTCTTCGCGTAATTGCTCTTTGTTCATGGGGTTGTCCTTCCAATGGACTGCGCCAGAGCCTGTGTCGCAGGGTCAGGCAGCAAGATTGGTGATACTTGTCCAGCGGTTCCGGCTACCGCTGGAGCAATTTGCGGCACCTGTGCTAACGCTTGATTTGCCGCTTGCCGTGTTTGAGTAGCGGCCTGAGAAACAGCTTGGCTGACTTCTGGAGACACTTTAGTCGGACCTTCTTGTGACCTTGAAATCTCCTGAACAGCCTGTGCCGCAGTTGTATTCATATACTGGATTGCTTGACCTAGTTTATCGCCACCTGGTTCACGACTAGCTAACATAATTCTCATGACGCTAGGCTGGCGCAATGCTTTTGACATACCGTAGTAGAAGGCAGCGGCTGGAAGTGTGGCAAAGGGAGCTGTTAACATTCCGTAGATACCCAAGCCAATTGCAATCTGAGGAGCGGCGAGACCGCCCTTTCCTGCAATTGGAGCATTAGATACACGAACCATATTGTCCGCTAATTTAAACATACCGTCAGAAGTTTCTTTGCCAAACATGGCCTCAATAGTGTTGCGTCCGTATCCTTCTAACGTACTCTGTAGCTTGGTTCCCAATCGTCCAGAGACAAAAGATTCACGAAAAGCAGGTGAGTCGATATCTCCCAACGAACGTAAAATGCGCCCCATAGCCGCAGTTTGCACTTGTTCGCGTGCTTCTTGGCTGATGGTGCCAAAATCTTGTAATGTGATTTTTCTGCCAGCCGCATCTGTTCTTATAGGTATTGTGCCGGCGTTAAATTGTTTAATCCGATCAGCATTTCCTTTTTGGAAGATAGCACTGACAATTCCTTCTGCATCGTTATTACGCACTGCATTAAGAAAAGAGTTAGAATTAAACGCAGCTTTATCCTTCAATGCCTGATTAACTAAGCGGATATTACCAGCCATGGTGTCGGCGCCAAACTGTTCCAGAACCTTTGGATCAAACTCCGCCCCTGTTTGCCGCAGAAGTTTTGTCATCTGGTTTAGTTCTTTTATCTCGCCTTTAAACAATACTTTGGCGGTAGACCCTAATTCATCAATTTTGTTGGCAATCTTGATGCCGTCAAGAACACGAACTCCAGCTTGTTCTGTATAGTTGCTAGGATCGCCCAGTTCCCTTTGAAACCAAGCTCTAGCCATTGATTGACGCACAGCTTCTTGTGCTTCAACGCCCTTACCTCTAGCTTCGGAGATTCTGGCTCGGCGAGTTTCCTCTCGCTGTATTTTAGTTGCCAGATCACGTTTGGCAGCAATTGCTGCTGGCGTGTCTTCCGGCATTTGACCTAAAAAAGAACGAGCCTCTTGTAGCGTCAGATCGCGGTTACCAAACGAAATCCGTGATCGAGCAAGAGTCTGTTCACCAGCTTCAAGCCCTTGCATCGCAGGCGTACCACGAATTGCACGAAAATATCTGCGCAAGAGTTCTGGTTGATTACCCTTTACAAGTTCATCAAGCATGACGGTGGGGTCTAACTTTATACTTCCCGCACCGGTTTCTTTGTAAATCTTTTCAACGATTGGATCACCAAACCGTTTCATCCCCTCCGCGTAATATTTACGCGCACGTTGGAAGTCAGACAAACCCTTGACCAACTTCTCAAGACCTCCCACCGTTGGAGCATCTGCAAAGATCATTCCACTCTGATCCATAAGATCTTTCAATCCAGCGGCCTCTGCTTGACTAAGTTCACCCGTGCCATGACGAGCCTTCATAAAGTTGGCAACAAGGTTTAAATTCTGTTCCGCTTGGAAAAACGCATCATCAACGCCACGCTTCAATGCCGCTTGCATTCCAGCCTGAACAGTACCTTTAAACTCTTCGCTGTAACCAAGATTTGTTATAATCTTGCGTGCAATCTGTGCTTTTTCTGGAGTGATGTACGCATATTTTAGAAGTTCGTCATCGGGGATATCAATGGGCATCCCGCGTGAAGCTAGAATAGATCTAGCATTTTGTTTGGCCTCATTGATTATAACACCTAATTGACTACCGCCTAATTGATCCTTGACGGGCATTTGAGCATCAAATCTATTTAAGGTTCTCGCCAGATCAGCTACTGGTATAATTCTATTACCTTGCCCGTCTGGCCCAGCGGAAAGACTTTGAGATGCACGACTAAACAAACTATCAGCTTGCTCGTCAAACACCGCTTTGGCATTAACCAAATTAGCTACTGACTCTTCACTTAACTTTTCACCTTTGCGTAGAGGTTCAATGATAGCTTTAATGTCAGCATCAATCCTATCATCCAAAGCTCTGTAAGCAGATCGCACTGCCTCGTCAGAGGACATAAACATCTTTTCAATGTCTTGTTTAACCACTCCTTCCAAAGAGTTAAGAGTAGCTTCATCGTATGATCCAAGACTCCTGAGACTAGACACGATGTTTCTAAGGTTGTCATCTGCGGCCTTTTGATTGGGAAATACACCCTCGTAGATGGCTTGCAAACGATTGAGGATAGGACGCACTCCGGGTGCGGCACCTTCAATGGTTGGTCTAAAACCGTCATCCAAAAGCTGTCGCGCCTCTGCTCTTGCTATTTCTGCCTCTTTACCTGCTGGGCCTTTTAACAAACGACCAAAGACGCTGGAAATAAGACGACCAGCGCCCTCACCTATAACACCAAAGACACCTTCCATAACCGCGTCTTTACGGATTTCCTCTGGAGTCTGTCTTTGATAACCAAGAGAAGTTTCATACGCTTCGTCCGCAAGTTTTGCTAAACCCATAGAAACGCCAACGACTGGAGCAGCAAGCAAGAAGCCCGAACCAGACATCAGCAGTCCAGCGCCGAGACCAACACCTAAAGGCACACCTGCCTCACCCACAAAATCAGCAACGTCAAAGCGAGACAAACCCTCTTCATCTATGGAAAGTTCTTTTCCCTCACCAAGACCTAGCTTGTCACGACCAGCTTGTGTCAGGATAAAACGTCCGCCAGCATCTTGCCGGAATCCGCCTTCACCGATTTTATCCATAAGATATGCGGTTTTTTCTTCGTCCGTCTCTCTAGCTCCAAAACCGGCACGCAAGCCAAAATCTTGAAGCCCAGAGGTGTAATCAACATTAGGATCTTTAAGAGTTCGCTCACTTTCTGGTAGTGGCGCACCAGTCTTTGGGTCTACGCCAGCGGCTTCTTTCGCGGCGGCGTATGCTACAATCTCGTCCGCAGAGGCGGTAGCCATGTCAATTTCAGTTTGATTTGTAGAAACACCAGCTTGTTGTGCAAAATAGTTCGCTAATTGACCTAACTCCTCTTGAGTCGGTTCTTCCCCTGCGATTTCTACTTGTTCTATTTCTTTTGAGTACGGGTTTTCAATCTTAACTATAGCCATGTTTTTTACCTTTAGCTAAAACGAAGAACGCCATCATCGCCTTTGGTCACACCAATCGTTGTTCCGATGCTTAGTTGACCAGGGAGGAGACCTGCTTCTGAAAGTCTTCTCCTTGTTGGATCCAATGAGCCAAGCGCAGAGCGTTGTGTTCCAGGTTGATACACACTCATAAGATTTATTTCAACCTGTTCCATTGTTGCAAAATCTTTCTTTTGAGCGTTTCGCATTTGAAGAGCCGCGCCCTGTAATCGTTTTAGCATTGTGCTCTCATCCGCCGCGATAAATGTAAACGGGCCACCATCTATGGCTCCTTCACCAAAATATGCAGTAATCAAAAAATCAACGTCACGATTTGAGATAGAGTTTGCAGATTGAGTAGATCCCACCGTGTTAGGAATCATCAACTGAAGTGCTTGTTTCATGGCACTTCTAGCTTGATCTTTAGTCTCATACTTCTTTCCAAAATCAAAACCAGCAAAGTTTCCAACTTTGTTAAAAAAGTCTAGCGCGGCTGGTTTAAATCCCGTAACCTCTCCTTTGGCAACATCAACCATAACATCCTCTAAAAGGTCAACGGCTTGCTCTGATTTGATAACATTGTCCACGGAGGTGGTATATGTTTCCTGTTGTTTGCTTAACTCAGACATGCTGATCTGACCAGCTTCAAATTGAGACTTTAAAATAGCTGCGTTAGTTTTAGCTCGTGTCGCAAGTGCGGTCACCATAGCGGAACTAACTAATCCAGTAGGCATTTTATTGTCTTGAATATCTGCAACGGTTACTTCTACATCTGCATACGGTCCATAATCACGGCCCTTATATGTTCCCCCATTTTCTCCAAAAGTATAACTCTTTGTCCCTCTGCGCTCTCTAGTCAACAAACGATCTTCTGCTTTTTCCTTACCTATTTCTCCAAGTCCATATTGTAATGCAGAAAGTTGAACCTGACGGTTAAATGCATCTCTTTTGCCTTTATCTTTAATAAAGTCATCTGCACCCTTTTCCAACGCGCTTGCAATATTTTGAATGGCGTCAGGACTTTTACCTGACGCCATGGCAAAGCCAATCTTCGCAATAGCAAGACCTTTATCTATACCCTCATACTGCGGAGCATTTTGAGTGAACTCCGCCATAAGTTGTTTTAATTGATCTTGTTGTTCTTCTTTAGTGCCGTTGTTAACAATATCTGCAACTTCTTCAGGACTTTTAAAATCAATAGTATCGGTCTGACTTTGCTGTCTGCGATCTTCATCTTCAAGGATGGCTTCTTGTTTTTTAGACGCCGCAATAAGTTCTTGAAGATTATCTGGACGAGGTTCAGGAGGCGTGACACTAGGCGCGGCTTCATCTTCAACAATTCCTCCAACACCATCATCTGCAAGCGTACCTCCCGGAGTTCCATCATCATATCGAGAGCCAGCAATAATATCACTGTCATCGGGCCGAGGACCAAGTTGATCTAGTTGTCTGCGGTTTTCAGATTCTAATGTTCTTTGTTGCTGTTGAGCGGCATCAATAAGCTGTTGAATTTCGTCTGAAGGTCCCGGCGTAACCTCTCCAGTAACCTCATCAACATCCACGATGCCACCAGCGTCAGTGATAGCACGAGCACGGCGTTCATCCTCTAGACGCTTGCGCACCGCAGGATCTGACATGTCCACACTTACTGCTTGAGGTGGACCTTGGAAAATACCACGAGGCGCTCCAGCAGTAGGAGGAGGAGGAGGAGGAGGAGAAGAACTAGGTGTTGAAACAGCGTCTTTAATAGGGACAAAACCCTGCGATTCCAATAGTTCGGATGATGGCACCATAGAACTTAGGCGACCCCCCAAACTGCTTTGGTCACCTTCTTCATCTATTAACAACTCGTTGGCTAAACTACCGCCAAAGCCAATCAAGCTGCCAGCAAGAGATGAACCTCCACCAATAATATCACTAAGAATACCACCACCAAGATAATCTCTAATACCTTGAGTTGCGTCTAACCCAGCCTGTCCTCCAGTCTGTCCCGCTATATATGCTCGTTCTGGAATACTTAAACTGCCAATACCTTGCTCTGCTGCTCGGCGTAAAATATCAATGTTTCCTGCTTGACCGGGAGACTCAGCGTAACTAGGAGCCATATATCTTTGTCCGGTTGCATCAGTTATAACAGTGCCGCCAAAAGGATTACCAAAGCCAATTACTGATCCACCTTGTTGAAACCTTTGCACTTCATCCATGAGCGGAGCAGACGAAGCCATGATGCCGCCCATGTTATTCAGTTTGTCACGAGCGGGACGAGGATTCTTGAACAATTTACGGTCTGTGATTGCCATTAACTGCTTCCTCCGCCAAACAAGCCACTAAACAAGCCGGACTGACCCAAGCCTGCAAGACCCAGACCCAAACCGCCAATTTGTGAAATCATGCTCGGCGATGGTGCTGTGGATGATGTAAGCGTACTAGATGTTGTAGGCACACCACGGAAGATGTCAGACATAAAGCCAATTGTCTGATATGGAGCCATGCCGCGTTCAACTTGAGTCCGGCGCTGGGCATCGAGGAGCCGCTGATTGTACTGCTGTTCCAAACCACCCAGACCCATAAGAGCATTAATGTCGCGCTGTTGTGCACCCTGCAAGGATTCGCCCATCGCCGCCTGTGATAGACCAAGTTTGCCCATGCCACCAGCCAAAGCCCCCAGACCTTGACCAAGCTGACCGAACTGACCACCAAGCTGACCAAGCTGACCGGCGCCTTGAAGACCTAATGCGCCATAAGAAGTGCCCAAGGAACCTAGACCCTGACCAAGCTGACCAGCAAGCTGTTGACCAGCCATGCCCTGCTGTAAGCCTTGCATACCAAGTTGAGTACCAGCTTGTTGAGCACCAATTTGCTGACCTAAACCAGCTAAACCCATCTGACCAGCGGCTTGTGCACCACGCTGACCTAATTGACCAAACGCAGTACCAAGCTGACCAAAAAGCTGACCCGCTTGCTGTTGACGGCGTTGTTGACTTTCAAAGGCTGTTTGAGCCTGTTGCTGTGCTTGTTGAAATCCCTGAGAGCGAAGACCAGCTGCTGTGCGAGCTTGTTGCTCACCAACATTCCGACCAAGTTCACGTTGTGCTATAGCTTCACGAGACCCGCCAAAGGCTCCTGCACCTACGGCCCGTGCTCTAATATCTTGCGCCTGTTGTTCCCCCTGTCGTGCAATGTCTGACTCTGCACGCCGTATAACCTGTTCCGTATAAGGGTCCATAAAAGATGAAACAGAACGAGGATCATATCCTTGTGTTGAACCTGCTAACTGTCCCGCTGCCGCGCCTTGAAAAGGCATCGCCGCTTGCGTAGCAGACATAATATCGCCTGCTGATCCCTGACCAAGGCGAGCCGCTTGAGCACCCAAACCACCCAATTGTCCACGAGCAACAGAACCAAGACCCGCCGCTTGTCCGCCAAAGCCTGTGGCGCCGGCAGCTGCTTGTTGCATCGCCTGTTGTGCCATGAGTTGATAAGGTGATGCACCACTAACTGCCCCTTGAGTGGCGCGCGCTGCTTGCTGGAAAAGAGGAACCCCAGAAAGAGCATACTGCATACCTTGTTGATACCCACCAACACCCTGACCTAGGGTAGCTTCTCCAGCACGCATCATAGGAAGATATGACCCTACTCCGCTAACACCTTGATTAATTGCTGCTCTCTGTGCTGGGGACAGACCAGCCACATAGGACTCATAGGCGGGAATAGCAGGACCACCTTTCTCGCCAAGAGTCGTGGTACTAGCGAGAAGATCTTTGAGAAACTTTTCTTGATACGCGGGTAAGTAGGTTCCCGATAATACGGTGGATTCTTCAGCCATTATGCCATCCTCTCAAAATTTTGCATCATGGCATACATTTTAGCCGCACCTTTACCTGTATCACCATTCCCCGCACCCTTAACGGCTTTTTTCGTAAATACGAACTCTTCATCCGAGAGGCGAGCCTCTTGAACCGGCACACCGTTTTGATAGATCTGGGCTTTAATGTCATCTGAAGTCCCTGTGCCAGGACCTTCAACAAATCCGCCTAGATTATATGCAGAAACAATGCCTCCTTGTGCCATGTTCATGCGTGACGCTTCACGCCTACGAACCTCTTCAAGAGACCGGCGTTCTACTTCAGGGTCGTTTGTATATTCTCCGGTGATATAATCAATATATACTGGAACATTAGATTGACCTTGATAATCAGGAAGTCTCTCGCCAGTTTCCAACATACGGCGTTGCAAAGGAGACATCTCTGCGCTATCAGATTCTGCTCCACCTAGAAGTGCAGCCAAACCGCCACCAACCAACAGGCCTTTTGGAGACATCAGACTTTCCATAAAGGATTTGGAAGCAGCCTCTTCGGCGATCTTGCTAGTAAGAGCTTGTTCTGCACCCGCCGTTGCCGCCGCTTGCGGTGCGGTGCCCACCAAACCTTGTATTCCCTCGCCCATACCCGGAAAGACTTTAGCCGTGCCTCCAGCCAATAGCGCGTTTTTAATAGCATCTTTAGGGTCACCGCCAGCCACAAGCGTACCAATCCCAGAGCCAAGAGCCGCTGTGATTGCGCCTCCACCGGGAATAGCTAGACCCGCTGCGGCGCCAACTACTGGTAATAAACTTTTAAGGCTAAACCCCAAGGGTTGATCCTCCTAATGGCTGCGGTGCCGTCACCGTAATTCGGGTATCTTTCTTTTCCGCGCCGGTCCAAGATTGACCACAATTTGGACAGTTACCACTTGGGTAACTTAGGATCTCCTCTGGCGTGTCAACAGCGTTGCCGCAGTTAACGCAATGTATTGTATCAGAACTTGTAGAGGGTGACCAGCGGCTACCGTCCGGCATGGTAATTACTGTGTTTGTCATGATATTGTCACCGTAACTGCTCCAACAACCCCTGTTGCAGATACCCCACCCACATGCGGTACATTCGATTTGGTAATTTTAACAAATCCGTTATACTCAAATAACGCTCCAACCTCTAGTCCCTGATCATTACCTTGCAACTGTGTTAAAGTTAACGTGGTGTGTCTTCCCTCCCCAGGATTTTGATTCTGCTCCAGAAACACTGAAAATGCTCGGATTATCTCTGTCATATATATTCTGCTGTAGTCCTGTGGTGGCACAGGAAAGTACGGACGAACCAAATTGCGTGACATTAACGCCTCCCATCTGGTCGTACATCCACTCTAGGTGATCCTAAACGCCAAGCCACTCCCGTTTCCGAGGACTGAATTTTGACCGCAAATGACCGTCCTCGCAACCTAACATGCGCTTGTTCTGTAAACTGTTCGACAGGCACCGTAGTTGTCTGCGTTACAGAACTTACGTCTGTCTGCAAATAGTTCCCACCCGGAAAATTTCGTGCCTGTAAAGTAAAGTCAACAACGGGACTTTCTGCTGTAGAATCTCTAAATGTAAGATCCGGTATAATACGCCTAATAAAGCTAAACTGTTCACCTTCAGCTAAGTCAATCTGACTAGACTCAATGTAACTGGTAATACCAGTAGCCGGAGATGTGCTGCCATCATCAAAACCAATTTCATGCAAATATAAATATCCATCCGTGCTGGCCGCAATAGGATCTTGATTAATACCACGATCAATCCAACAAGTACGCGGTAAGGAACCATAATACCAGATTTGTTGCTGGTAATTATAAACAGCATATCTGTCATTTTCCGTTGAACTAGCAGACGGATAAAACCACCAAATTTCACCAAAGGAAGAATTTATTGATGCGGTAACCTTTTGAGACTGATCAGTGTTAAAATCATTAAAGATGTAATCTCTAATAGTGCACGGCAACCGCTGTACAGAACCCGTGTAAACGTAAAACTCCTCCGCTCCCATCCAATACACTGTGTCATCTACTGAAATCACAGATAAAGGCCCATTAATTGTGATGTTTTCAGAAATAAGAGTAATGCCAAATGTAAACGGTGGTCCTAAATATTGCATCGCATGTAACGACACATCCGTCCAAACCAATATCTGCTGACGAGTTTCTGTAGCGGAAATAATCTCTGACCCTGTGCCAAGACGCAGCTCACCAGCATCATTAGTAGCAGTAGCCGCCCAATCAGTAATTGATTCTTGAGCCGAGAATCGAATAAGCAATGGATCTTGAGTCGTGCTAGTTTCAGGATCACAGCCAAACGCAATCACATGCCTATCTCGATCAGAAACCAAAACCTGTTTAGCAATGGTGGGTGTAGAGGAGGTTGCGCCCACTAAATCTTTCAATTCCACTGCGCGTGCAGATACAGTGGTTGTTGCATCCCAATAATAGATGCCAGCATCCCGCACATTGATGATTAGATCTTCACCAAAATTGTCATGACTCCAGATCCGAAGTGTTGTGCCACCAGCCGTCAAGGATGCTGCACTGCCCCATGTACCACGACCCCATGTTCCCGCGCCCCAACCGGTTCCAGATACGCTTGTGTCTAAACCAGTATTAATCTGATACGCCGCAGTACAGGTGTTGACGGTCATGGTAATGTTATTGTTTGAGGCAGAGGCATTAGCACTCATCTCAAACGTAGTTGAATTAGTCAGTGATAAAACGGTGGTGCTAGAGGGAATGCCAGTACCACTAATTGGAGCGCCGATTACTAAAACACTGGTGTCATCCATGGTTACGGTGGCATCACCGCTGGTTGTATCTACCGTGTTGTTTGTAAAATTACCATTACCGGTGTCAGAACTGGTGGAGTACACTAGCGTATCATTAATCTGACCAGTTGTTGTAATTGAAGAAATCGTTGTGCCTGCTGTGCGCGCGTTAATGGTATATGTGTTTGCAGTTAAAATGGTTTGAATCTGATACTCTTGATTCAATACACCCGCTGTAATGTTGCCGCCCAATGTTGCGCAATTTGTAAAAGTAACAAAGTCACCTAAAAGCGCATTGTGATCAGTATCGGTAACTGTGATTGTTGCGCTAGTGACTGCGGCGCTACTTGAATGATCCGCAGCAGTTGTGCTTCTCTGTCCCCGTAGACAGTTAACTAAAGTCGATCCACTTATGCCTGCATAAAAAATTTCCTCACTACCAATTTTTACAAAACCGTTGGAAGGAAACCCTGAAACACTAGCAAGTGGAATCGTTACATCTGCGGCAACAATTGCTGAACTTATCGTTGTGTTTACAGCAGAAAAGGTAATGTCACCGGGAGTCGTGGTCTGACGAATAGGTGTAATATCATTATACGCCCCACCCTCATTGATGTAGTATTTTAGGTGCGTGCCTACACCCAGAAGAGATGTACCCTCAAGTGTTACCCAAGGATGTAGCGCGCGACAAGTTCCTAAAAAAGAGGCGCCCGATCTCTTTTGCCATCCACCAATTTTCTCTGGCAACCCGTAACGAAAACGAACTTTATCACAGTCAAACCACCCGCCCTCGTTGGTGTAAGAGGTGGTTTCTCGGTTAAGCCCAGGCCTGAGTTGCAGTTTGGTAAGTGGCATGGGGCATTAGTTCGCTGCGGCTTCCGGATCTTTTGAAACCTCAACGGAATCAATTAGAACCGTAGTGAAAGCATCCTGCGCCACTTGAACTTGATCAAGTTGAAAACGGAGGGTCGCAGCTCGACCTTGCAGATCACGGATCTGATTAATAAAGTATAACTGCTGACTGTCCATTTCTGACTCTTCATATTCTCTACCAGCAATGGTAATTACATTTGACTCACTCATGATGCTTTATAAGCCTTCCCTGCCGTGATAGCAGAACTAACTGCCGTCATGCTTTCGCTGCCCCAGTCAGTCTTGGCTTTCATAAGCTCAAGGTGTTCTACATTTCTGTCTACACAAGCCTGACGGTCAGCGGCAGATTCACTTGCCATTTGTGAGCCAGCGATTACAGCAGTGATAAGATCAACCGAATGCCCCATTGCTGTGTAGTCTTGTGCTTTTTCTGCGTCTGTTCTAGCCATGTTAATCTCCTATCTTGGCTTCTAATTCAGCTACCTTTGCTGAAAGTTCTTTTACGGCATTTACTAAATACCAAGTCATATTTTCAGGATTTACAGTAAAACATCCTGTGCTTTCTTGCTTAACTACGTCAGGCAAAATTTCTTGTATCTCTTGGGCAATAACACCAAGCTGTGTACCCTGTTTATCAATGGCTGCATGGGATGGTAGTTCATCAATCTCATCAGGTGTTCTGTAGTCAAAATTACGAACTCTAACCTGATTGATTGCATCAAGCCCTGTGTTGTTATCAACAATGTTTTTCTTGATACGGCGGTCAGAAGTTGTAGAAAAATTAGCAGAGTTATTACCAGCGTAAACTGGGCCATTACCGCCAGATATAAATGCTGTGCTTGCTCCTTTTCCGACCATACCGTTGCTGCCTAGCACGACTTCGTTACTTACTGTTGCACCAGACGCACGACACAAAGTGCCAATCATAGTGGTGTTGTCGCCAGTGGTTGTAATCATATTTGCTTGGTAGCCTATGGCTGTATTTGTCGCGCCAGTAGTCATTAATTTTCCAGTGTCTACACCGTACAGTGAGTTTCCAACACCAGTTGTTAATGCCCCACCAACGTAATTGCTAAACGAACCGCCGACTAACGTGTTAGTATTTCCTGAAGTAATTTGATATCCAGCATTTAAACCTACAGCTACGTTTCCATAACCTGTCGTGTTAGCCAGTAGAGCTTGATGTCCTATGCCTACGACTCCTGTTGCAGTTGTAAGAGCCGTTAGTGCTTGTTTTCCCACTGCCACATTGCCTACACCAGTAGTGAGTGCTGAAGCACTATTATACCCGACAGCCGTGTTCTCTGCACCAGTTGTGGCAGCAATCAATGATGATGACCCGACAGCCGTGTTGTTACTTGCAGTCGTATTTGCACTTAGAGCAGCCCATCCTAATGCAGTATTAGTTTGTGATGATGTTGCTGCATCTAAAGCATAAGCACCAACGGCTACGTTTCTGTAACCAGAATTTACAGCGGCAGCAGCTTGGTGTCCAATAGCAGTGTTCTCTCCAACATCACTTCCAGCCGCCAAAGAACCAAGACAATTTTTGCCAACTGCCACGTTGCTTGGAGCGGTAGTGAGGGCATCCATTGCTTTATGGCCGATGGCTATGTTGTTTCCAGCCGTTGTTGCAATTTGTAAAGCATTTTCCCCCAACGCAACATTACTGTCACCAGTAGTATTTCCCCCAAGAGCATTGACTCCAACGGCGACATTGCTGACCCCAGTCGTATTTGCATCTAAAGATTGCATTCCAACGGCGGTGTTGTTTGCGCCAGTGGTGTTTGCGGTCAGAGCCACATGACCAACGGCTGTATTATTGCTTGCCGTTGTATTTGCACCTAGCGCACCTACACCCACACCTACATTGGATGCACCAGTAGTATTTGCGTCTAATGTGTTAAAACCAACCGCAACATTTTGACTCGCTGTTGTTGCTGATAAAAGCGCACTAGCCCCTACTGCTGTGTTCTGATTTCCAGTGGTGTTTGTCCTTAACGCTTCGTTACCGACAGCTACGTTGGACCCGCCTTCTGTATTGTC